>Ga0224525_1000048_pt1 | contig 65737 bp, 51 predicted proteins | sample CFST100metaG_FD_179874 | JGI IMG/M metagenome (GOLD analysis project Ga0224525, IMG submission 179874) | Peat soil microbial communities from Stordalen Mire, Sweden - C.F.S.T100 | ecosystem: Environmental > Terrestrial > Soil > Wetlands > Peat | place: Sweden: Norrbotten County, Stordalen Mire...
CTTGGGATTTTAATGGAAAAAAAGACAGTGATTTGGAACGCTTAACTGCGGAGAATTTTTCTAATTTTGCTCCTAATTTCGATGATGGCGGTTTTGTTAAGGATTTAGTGGCTGGTATCCGGGATAATTACGCGAAGATTGATAAATACATTATTAAATATGCGACTGAATGGCCGCTTGACCAGATTACGACTATTGATCGCAATATTTTGCGTTTAGGCATTTATGAATTATTGTATACGACCGTTCCTCCGCGGGTAGTTATTAATGAAGCAATTGAAATTGCTAAAAGTTTCGGCGGCGATGCTTCCGGAAAATTTGTTAATGGTGTTTTAGGCGCTTTATATAATGATGAGCCGGAAATACAGAAACGCGATAATAAAGAAGAAGCTGAAGCGGCCAAAGCTGAAGCGGCCAAGAAAGAAGAAGAAAATAACAAAGAAGATAAGACCACAGAGACGCCGTTAGCATAGGCGTCTCTTGTCTATATTTATATAAAATAGTTTATGTCAGCCAACGAATTAGCAAAATTAGAAAAACGATTAGGAGTTGTTTTTCAAAATAAAGATTTGATTAAGCAGGCGTTAGTCCATCGCTCTTATCTTAACGAGCATCCGGATTTTCCGCTTGGGCATAATGAACGCTTAGAATTTTTAGGCGACGCGGTTTTGGAAATCGTGGTGACCGAATTTTTATATTTAAATTTTCCGACTACCCCGGAAGGTGATTTGACTAATTGGCGCGCTTCGCTCGTTAATGCGAAAATGCTGTATGAAATTGCCGCCGAACTAAATATTGAAGAGTGCTTATATCTTTCTAAAGGGGAAGCGCGTGATAAAAATAAGAAATCACGCCAGTTTATTCTTGCCAATGCCGTTGAAGCGATTATCGGGGCGATGTATTTGGACCAAGGAATAGAAGCGGCTAAGCCATTTATTTTAAAAAATGTCGTAACTAAGCTTGATGATATTTTAAGAAATCAAAAATATCTTGATCCCAAATCTCGTTTTCAAGAAAAGGCCCAGGAAGAGCGAGGGATAACGCCTCATTATCAAATACTTGATGAAGTCGGGCCGGATCATGCCAAGATTTTTACCGTCGGACTTTATCTTGAGGAAGAATTAATTACGACCGGAAAGGGTTCCTCGAAACAAGAGGCCCAAGTTGAAGCCGCCGCCGAGGGTCTTAAAAAAATGAATTGGTAAAAGATAAAATAGGGGAATTATATGGACATAAACAATCTTTTTAAATTAGCCGCCGAAAAGAGAGCCTCCGATATTCATTTGCTTTTTGGTTTGCTTCCTATTTTTCGGATTGACGGAAAACTACTGGAAATAAACGAAATTATTCCTAATGGTGGTTTTTCTAAATTAACCGGACTTGATTTGGAAAATTTTTTGAACGCTCTTTTGAGCAAAGAACAAAAGGAGCGTTTTTTTGATAAGCGCGATTTAGATCTCGGATATCAAATAGATGATTATCGTTATCGCGTTAATTGCTCATTTGAAAAAAATAATATTAATATTGTTGCCCGTATAATCGATGATCGCAAACCGACGCTTGAAGAATTAGGTTTGACGCCGGTAGTTAAAACTTTATTGGATTTGCCTCAGGGATTTATCTTAATTACCGGCCCGACCGGTTGTGGAAAATCTACTACACTTGCGGCCATGATAAATTATATTAATGATCATCGCCGCTGTAATATTATTACTCTTGAAGATCCGATTGAATATATTTTTACCCCTAATAAAAGCATAATCTCACAAAGACAGTTAGGGAGCGATATGATAAGTTTTGCCGCCGGTTTAAAACATGTTTTACGCCAGGATCCAAACGTTATTATGCTTGGTGAAATGCGTGATCCGGAAACTATTGCGACGGCCGTTACTCTCGCTGAAACCGGACATCTGGTTTTTGCCACGCTTCATACTTATAGCGCCTCGCAGACTATTGACCGTATTATTGATGTTTTTCCTCCTAATCAACAAGGACAAATAAAATCTCAACTTTCCTCGGTTTTAACGGCGGTTATTTCTCAGCGTCTATTAACGAAAATAAGTGGTGGACGAATAGCGGCTAGAGAAATACTTTTAAATAACGGCGCCGTTGCTAATCTTATCCGCGAAGGGAAAATAGCTCAAATTAAAAGTACGATTGAAACTAATTCCTCAATTGGTATGATTACAATTGATAAAGACATCAAACGATTATTTCTGGCAGGGGAAATAAGCAGGGAAGATGCTCTGCGCCAAATGGAAGATCCAAACATACTAGATAATTAAAATTTATTTGAATTTTAGATAAAAAATAAGTAGAGAAAAATGGCCCAATTTTGGCTATTTTTTTGAGGGTTTTGCCCTCTTGACATTATTTTTAAAACAGCTATAATTACTTACAGTTTTAACAGGGCTATAAAAGCCAAAATCAATATGAGTAAATCGTTAAGAAATCATGTTAATAAGCGATTCTAATTAATCAGCTATTTTGCGATTAGTAAGAACCGCCGAAAGCGGTTTTTTTGCGCTCCTGCGTCCGTTAACAATTCATGTTAGAGTAAAGACATCAAAAATATAAAGTAAGTATACCGACGTCTTATTCCCTTGTCTCAATTTTTCGTCCGAGATTAAGGGGCTGTAATAAGATGTCAAAAACGCGCTTTAATACTTTAAGTATAAAAGCGTGGGAAAATCTCATTAAGAGTGTATGGTGGATGCCTTGACATAAGAAGACGATGAAGGACGTAGCAGCCTGCGATAAGCTGCGGTGAGGTGGCAAGCAACCTTTGACCCGCAGATCTCCGAATGGGGAAACCCCCTCTTTTGAAGAAAGAGGAAGCTCAGCCTTTTAGGCGAGCTGGAAGACCCGGCGAACTGAAACATCTTAGTAGCTGGAGGAAAATAAAATAATAATCATTCCCTGAGTAGTGGCGAGCGAAAGGGGAGGAGTCTAAACCGACATAACTGAGTAATTGGTCTAGTTTACTAGATTGGTTACGGAAGGTTCTGGAACCATATGTTTTATCGGTGTTGCAAGACCTAGTGCCCGTTACCAGATTAACGAGGCGAAGTAAAAAAAGACAATTTCTAATTGAATGAGCTGGAAAGCTCTGCCAGAGACGGTGATAGCCCGGTAAGTGAAAGGAATTGACTCTTCGTGACTAGTGTTCTTAAGTAGGGCGGGACTCGTGAAATCCCGTCTGAAGCCAGGTCGACTATGACCTAAGACTAAATACTTCTTATGATCGATAGTGAACAAGTACCGTGAGGGAAAGGTGAAAAGCATCCCGTTTAGGGAGGTGAAATAGTACCTGAAACCATATACTTACAAAGAGTCGGAGCCCCGCAAGGGGTGACGGCGTGCCTATTGAAGAATGAGCCAACGAGTTTGTTCTACGTGGCTTGCATAATCTCCTCCGGAGAGCATGCAGAGTGAAAGCGAGGGTTAATAGCCCGTTTGTGTATCGCTCGTGTTTTACACGAGTTGCGAAACTCGCGTAACGCGAGTGATACATTTGTCGCGTGGACAAGACCCGAAGCCGGGTGATCTAACCATGAGCAGGTTGAACTTCATCGAAAGATGGAGGAAGGACCGAACCCATTAGCCGTGCAACACTATGGGATGACTTGTGGTTAGCGCAGAAATTGTAATCGAACTCGGCAATAGCTGGTTCTCCTCGAAATAGCTTTAGGGCTAGCGTCGGATGTTGATCTCAGGGGGTAGAGCACTGGATGAGGGCGGGTCGCAAGATACCGTCTTCAATCAAACTCCGAATACTTGAGAGTATAATCCGGCAGTCAGACTACGAGCGCTAAGGTCCGTTAGTCAAAAGGGAAACAGCCCAGACCATAATCTAAGGTCCCAAAATCTATGCTAAGTGTAAAAGGTGGTGTTGTGACCACGACAGTTAGGAGGTTGGCTTAGAAGCAGCCATCCTTTAAAGATAGCGTAATAGCTCACTAATCAAGTTGTTTCGCGCCGAAAATTTATCGGGGCTAAGCATAGTACCGAAGATATGGACTTTCTGGTTAATTCCAGGGAGTGGTAGAGGAGCATTCCCTTCAGCGTTGAAGCCGCGTCGTGAGGCACGGTGGAGCGGAGGGAAGGGAGAATGTTGGCATGAGTAGCAAAAAGGCGGGCGAAAACCCCGCCCATCGAAAATCCAAGGTTTCCTGGGCAACGCAAATCGACCCAGGGTTAGTCGATCCTAAGGCATATCCCGTGTAGTGCGGGAGTAGCCGATGGATGAGCTGGTTAATATTCCAGCACTACTGTTGTTTTCCGAAGGAGGGACGCAACTTCAAGGTCTAAGCGTGCTATGGTATGTACGTTTTTTATCTCAAGAAATGGTCTAGGCAAATCCGGACCGATAATTTCAAGGGGTTGAAAAGAGACGAAGCCGCAAGGTAGAATCAATTTAGGTGGAGGAGTTGACCAGAAAAACTTCTAGGGCTAAGGCAACAGTAATCGTACCGTAAACCGACACAGGTAGATGAGGCGAGAAGCCTCAGATGTACGAGAGAAACTTCGTTAAGGAACTCGGCAAAACAGCGGCCGTAATTTAGAGATAAGGCCTGCCCCAGCAATGGGGCCGCAGCTAAAGAGCCCAAGGGACTGTTTATCAAAAACATAGCTCTCTGCTAACTCGCAAGAGGATGTATAGAGGGTGATGCCTGGCCAGTGTCCGAACGTTAAGAGGAGAGGTTATTCCTTCGGGAAGAAGCTTTGAATCCAAGCGCGGATGAACGCCGGCGATAACTATAATCGTCCTAAGGTAGCGAAATTCCTTGTCGGGTAAGTTCCGACCTGCACGAATGGCTTAACCACTTGGGCACTGTCTCAACGAAGTACTCGGTGAAATTGCAAGACGAGTAAAGATGCTCGTTAACCACAGTTGGACGAAAAGACCCCGTGAAGCTTTACTACAACTTGATATTGAATTAGGGATACGCTTGTTCAGAATAGGTGGGAGCCTTCGGGCGCCAGTGAGATACCACCCTTGTTTATTTTTAATTCTCACCCGTCGAATGACGGGGACAGTGTCTGGTGGGTAGTTTGTCTGGGGCGGATGCCTCCCAAAAAGTAACGGAGGCGTTTACAAAGGTCAGCTATCCCGGAATGGAAACCCGGGAGATAGTGTAAAGGCATAAGCTGGCTTTACTGCGAGACTTGCCAGTCAAGCAGTCGCGAAAGCGGAACTTAGTGATCCGACCATTCAATATAGGATGGTGGAAGCTCATCGGATAAAAGCTACTCCGGGGATAACAGGCTAGTCAGGTCCAAGAGTCCACATCGACGACCTGGTTCGGCACCTCGATGTCGGCTCGTCGCATCCTGGGGGTGAAGAAGCTCCCAAGGGTTGGGCTGTTCGCCCATTAAAGCGGCACGCGAGCTGGGTTCAGACCGTCGTAAGACAGGTCGGTCTCCTATCCACTGTGGTCGTGGAAACTTGAAGAGGCCCTTCCTTAGTACGAGAGGACCGGGAAGGACGAAGCTCTAGTGTACCTGCTGTTCTACCAAGGGCATTGCAGGGTAGCTACCTTCGGTTAAGATAAGCGCTGAAAGCATCTAAGCGCGAAGCTGTCTCTGAGATTAGGTTTCATAGACTGGTTAGAGAATATAACCTTGATAGGACGTACGTGTAAGTGCAGTAATGCATTGAGCGGAGCGTTACTAATAAGTCGTAAGATTTTCCCACACTTTTATTTTTAAAGTATTTCTGATTCTTTACTGACATGAATTTGTTTTTGTTAAAACGATGGTATATAAAAAGACACCATTGTTCTGGTGGTTTGAGCGGAGGGGTCACACCTGATCCCTTTCCGAACTCAGAAGTTAAGCCCTCCAGCGCCGATGATACTTGGGCCTGAGCCCTGGGAAAGTAGGTCGCCGCCAGAACAATGGTGTTTTTTAATCGGAAATTTATTTCTGATTTTAGAAGCCATTTAAAAAATCATCGGATTGATCCGGTGATTTTTTTGTATAGTTTCTTGAAGAGCGTTTGGATAAAGAACTAATTTGTTGTAGAATTGATTCATAATATAAATTAATAAATTATGTCTCTTATTAAATCAATCTCTGGTATCCGTGGCCAAATTGGCGGTCAGCCTGGCGAGAATTTAACTCCAATAGATATTCTTAAATTTAGTTCCGCTTATGGCACTTTTATCAAACAGAATTATCCCGACATCAAACCCAAAATAGTAATCGGTCGCGATGCGCGTATTTCCGGTGAAATGATAAAAAATTTAGTGGCTGGATCTTTGGCGGGTTTAGGTATTAATGTTATTGATATGGCTTATACTTCTACTCCGAGCGTGGAGATAGCGGTGGCGAGCCAGGAGGCGCAAGGTGGCATAATAATCACGGCGAGCCATAATCCGCAAGGTTGGAATGCGCTTAAGCTCTTGAATGCTCAAGGAGAGTTTTTGACTAAAGAAGATGGTGAAAAAGTTTTAAAAATTGCTGAAGAAAATAATTTTGAATCAGTGGCCGAAGAAAATTTAGGTTATTATGTTTGTAATCCATATCTTGATCAAGAACATATTAAAAAAGTTTTAGAGATGCCCTTGGTCGATAAAAATTTAATTGCCGCTAAAAAATTTAAGATAGTAGTTGATGGTATAAATTCAGTCGGTGGCGTATTTATTCCCGAATTGCTTAAAGCGCTTGGCGTTGAGGATATTATTGGACTGAACTGTGAACCGAATGGCAAGTTTGCTCATAAACCGGAACCGCTCGCTGAAAATTTATCAGCGATTATGGAAATGGTTAAGAAAGAAAAGGCAGATTTAGGTATTGTTATTGATCCGGATGTTGATCGTCTAGCTTTTATTGATGAAAACGGCGCGATGTTTGGTGAAGAATACACGCTCGTGGCGGTTAGTGATTATGTTTTAGAAAATTTTTCTTTGATTGAAAAAAATAATCCCGGTAAATATAATAAAGCGACTGTCTCAAATTTATCATCATCTCGCGCCTTAAAAGATGTTACCGAGAAATATAACGGAACATATGAGGCGGCGGCGGTCGGTGAAGTTAATGTTGTTGGCAAGATGAAAGAAACAAAAGCAGTTATCGGTGGTGAAGGGAATGGCGGCGTAATTTTTCCAGAAGTCCATTACGGACGTGATGCGCTCGTCGGTGTCGCTTTATTTTTAACTTCGCTCGCCAAAAAGAATATTAAGATGTCTGAGTTTAGAAAATCTTTGCCGGAATATTTTATGGTGAAAGATAGAGTTGAACTTATGCCCGGGCTAGATTTGAAAAAAATATTGGCCGATATAAAAGCAGAGTATCAATCAGAAAAAATTACGGATATTGATGGGGTAAAGATTGACTTCGCTGATTCTTGGGTCCATTTGCGCGGCTCAAATACCGAGCCGATTATCAGAATTTATGCCGAGGCCAAAACCCTAGCGCTCGCCGAAGAAAAAGTAAAAGAAATCAAAGATAAGATATTGGCTTATATTAAATAAATAGTTTGTTTATAGTTGACACACTTAGATAATTATTATATTATATTTTGTTGCTTAAATAAAAAGTAATACCCAGAATCTGTCGGGTTAAAGGCGGAAAATAGTAATTTAAAAATTTAATTGTCATGGCAAAAAAAAGATTTGTTGTCACCGGCGATGATCGCGATGTTATCAACCGTAGATTTGAAGACATTATGCGCCAATTGCGTTTAAAAAAAGGATCACCTTTGGATCCGGAGTTAGTAAAAATTGCTCTTCAAATGATTGATGAGCGAACTTTTTCAGTAGTAAAAAACATTCTAAGTAAAGTTGTTTATTCGTCTCATGTCTGGAAACGTAATTATTTTTGGCTTATTTCAGAAAAATTTGTTGAAAATGAAAGAAAAGATGCAAACGTTAAAATTAGCACCATCACCAGTGAGTTTAAAAAACATTTCTTTGGTTTATTGGGAGAAACAGATCCACATTATTTCATAAAAGCGCGCATTCTTCGGAATACAAGCAGCACCTATCAAATTATTAGTGAAATAAAAAAAGAAAAAGGTGGCACATTCGATGGTTCTTTGAGTGGTATTTATGTTTTAATGGAAAAAAATTGCAGAGATTTATTTATACACTCGGGGTTTAAATTAGAAGGATTATCAATGGAAAATAACAATATCTTTTTCGCGAAATCATCTTCTTCGGAAATGCGCCAAATAATTTTACGTTGGTTTAAGGTCGGCTGGATTGTCGATTCAAAACCGCTCGAAGAAGAAATTGAACCAGGTTCGCGAATTTTTTATTGCATTAAAGGTTAAAACCCAATCTCGCCGGGAAGTGCGGAAAAAACAAATTTACTTAATAATGGCTATACCAATATTTTTTATTCCAGGGATATTAATGATATTCTGTGTTTAGTGAGCGTACGCTGGCTCATTGGTGGTTGGGACATCCGTGCGGATTCGTTTGGTGTGCTTGGTACTGGCCGTCGGGTCTTCTCCCACAATTCCTTAATGCCTCAGAACATTTGATATTGTTCCTTTGGCACTTAGGCCCTTTGACTCTTTCTTTTTTCTTCTTGAAAATCGAAAGAGTCTTAGGGTCTTTTTTTATATAAATTTTAGCCAATTTTAAGTATATTTAGAGGCTATAAAAAAGATCATGAAAAGTTTGCTTCAAACGCTTTAAAATGCTAAAATATAAGGGAAATTCGGATTGGATTTCCTTTATTTTTTAATGAAATTTCCTTGGATTAGGAAAGAAAAATGTTGTTATGACTCGTATTGTTATTTTAGCGGCCGGTAAAGGCACGCGTATGAATTCGGAACTACCAAAAGTTTTAGTTCCCCTAAACGGAAGGCCAATGATTAAATATTTAATGGATTCCGTTGTTGCTTCCGGGGTAGATTCTAAACCGATTATTATTGTCTCTCCAGACAATCAAGAAATCATCAGTCAAGAATTAAAAGAGTATAACGCCGAATATGTTATCCAGAAACAGCAGCTTGGCACCGGTCATGCCGTGGCTTGCGCACAAGAAGTTTTAGAAAAAAGTGAAATACCGGTTGATAATATTATTGTTCTCTATGGTGATCACCCATTTTTAAAAGGTGATTCTATTAAAAAATTCTCGGATTTAAATCCTGAAGCTCTGACTATTATGCCAGCGACTTTACCTGATTTTGACGATTGGCATCAGAATTTTTATCACTGGGGAAGAATTATCCGTGGCGTTGATGGCAGGGTTGAAAAAATTGTCGAATTCAAAGACGCCAGTGATGAAGAAAAATTGGTGACCGAAGTAAATCCCGGATTTATGTGTTTTAATTACGCCTGGCTATTTAAGAATATCGAAGATTTAAAAAATAACAATACTCAAAAGGAATATTATTTAACTGATATGGTTAATATTGCTTTTGCCGAAGGTTATGAAATTGGTACCGTTAGTATCGAACCCCATGAAGCGATGGGTATTAATAGCCGTGAAGAATTAGCGGTTGCTGAAGGATTAATAAGTTAGCAAATTTATTTATAAAAGTATGCGCCAGATTCTTGATCTCCATATTCATTCTCGCTATTCTCGCGCTTGTTCACCAAAACTGACACTCGCGAATATTGAGAGTGCTTGCCGGATGAAAGGAGTCGATATTATTGCCACTGGCGATTTTACTTATCCTGCTTGGTTTGAATCAATTAGATCAGAGCTAATAGAAACATTTTCCGGTTCCGGCTTATATAAATTAAAAAGTGCGCCGGATGATAAAATAAAATTTATTCTCTCAACCGAAGTCGCGCTCGTTTATAAAGATGAAGAAAAATGTCGTCGAATTCATTTAGTAATTCATGCCCCTTCGATAAGTGCTGTTGATAAGCTTAATAAATTTTTGGATAAAAAATATAATATCCGTTCTGATGGACGACCGATATTAGGAATAAAAGCTCCAGAACTGGTAAAAATAATTTTAGATATTGATTCCCGATTTTTAATTTACCCGGCCCATATCTGGACGCCTTGGTTTTCGGTCTTTGGTTCAAAATCAGGTTTTGATAGAATGGAAGATTGTTTTAAAGAACAGACAAAAAATATCTATGCTTTTGAGACAGGGTTATCAAGCGATCCGGAAATGAATTGGCGCTTGTCAGCTCTTGATAATTTAACTCTTTTGTCCAACTCCGATGCCCACAGTACGGCTAATATCGCTCGGGAAGCGAATATAATGGATATTAGTGAACCAGTTAGCTACCAAAAAATTTACGATAACATTAAAAATAAAAAGGGGATGATTGAGACGATTGAATTTTATCCGGAAGAAGGAATGTATCATTTTGACGGCCATCGGGATTGCAAATTCAGTTGTGAACCGAAAGAAAGTAAAAAATTGAAGAATATTTGTCCTGTCTGCAAGAAGCCTTTAATTATCGGAGTTTTGAATAGAGTTGAAGAATTAGCCGATAGACCTTGCGGATATAAGCCAAAAAATGTTCCGGGCTTCAAAAAACTTGTAGAATTAGATAAAATAATAGCAGAGGCCTTCAATGTTAAAAACCGTAACTCTGTCGCCGTCCAAAAAGAATATCTGTCACTCATTAATCGGTTTGGTCCAGAACTTTATATTTTGCTAGAGCTAGATTTGAATAAGGCTGATTTAGAAATTGACGCCAGAATAGTTATCGGGATAAAAAGAGTGCGTTCCGGAGAATTAATAATTAAACCGGGATTTGATGGCCAGTATGGAGAAGTTAGAATATTTTCTGATAATGATGTTCAAGAGCGTCAGGAAAAGCTTTTGTAAGATTATTTATTTTTTAAGATTATTATATGCTCGGTCTTCGCAAGACGCTTGGTCCAATAATATTGGTAGCCGCTTTCTTTGCTCTCGCTTCTTTAGCGTCTTACTTTTATAGCTCCGATCAAGCAAGGCAAGCCGACATAAATAATAGTTCTTTACTCCAAAAAGGGAAGACGGTTTTAAATGTTGTACTTAATACCTCGGGAAAAATGGCGGACTCTAATGTTGATAAAAATACCGGTTTTGGAAACAAAATGGTTGATGCCGCCAAAAATTTTATTGAAAATACTGATTGGCGAGGAATGATTGGCGGGACAAAAACTATTAAAGAAAGCTTGCCGGATAATATAATCAATTATTCTGCAACTGAAGATGCCGCAGCGGGCAACACGGTTAACAATGTTAAAGATATCGCCAAAGATATAGCTAGTTCGGCCGCTCCAGTAATTGATTCCAATAATGAAACGTCAGGATTTTTTTCTAAATTAATTACGGGCTTAAAAGAAGAATTTCAAAAGATGAGAGATGATGCAAGCTATTCTAACCCTGAAGCGGAAACTATTTTTGACACAAAAAACGGAGAAGAAGATAAAACATCGGCGGCTACCAAGTCATTAACCAAATAGAAGAAGAAAGACTTTTAAAAACTATTTAAAATGAGTATCCGGTATAAATAATATTTTAAAAATAATTTGGTGATAATTTATAATATTTTTAATATTCTATAATGGACAATTTGTTATAATAAAATAATTAATAAATCTAAGATATAAATGTATGATTAAGGCAAAAGAAAAAAAAGAGAAAAAAGTTACCCAGGAAAGAGGGGGTGATAAAGATAAGAGAGAAGAAGCGGCTTTAAACGCCATGGAACAAATTCGTAGCAAATTCGGTGAAGGTGCTATTATGCGTTTTGGTGATGCACGCAAGACTAACGTGGACGCAATTTCTACCGGTTGTTTGTCGTTAGATATGGCTACCGGAATTGGCGGTGTCCCACGTGGACGTATAATTGAAATTTATGGTCCGGAGTCATCCGGTAAAACTACTTTAGCTCAGCATATTGTAGCTGAAGTTCAAAAAACTGGAGGAATTGCCGCTTTTGTTGATGCGGAACATGCGCTCGATCCTGATTATGCCGTTAAGATAGGAGTTAATATCAAAGACATGTTGCTTTCCCAACCGGATAGTGGTGAACAGGCTTTAGAAATTGTTGAAACTCTTGTTCGCTCTAACGCCGTTGATGTTATTGTCGTTGATAGTGTTGCCGCCTTAGTACCACAGAAAGAAATTGAAGGTGATATGGGTGATCAGCACATGGGTCTTCAGGCACGTTTAATGAGCCAAGCTCTTCGTAAGTTAACCGCTGCTATCGGTAATACTAAAACAGTAGTTATCTTTATTAATCAGATTAGAAATAAGATTGGCGTTTTCTTCGGTAACCCGGAAACAACTACTGGTGGCAATGCTTTAAAATTTTATTCTTCTATCCGTATTGAAATTCGTCGTGCGGCCCAGATTAAACAAGGCGAAAAAATTATCGGCAACCGCGTTAAAGTAAAGATTGTGAAGAATAAAGTCGCGGCGCCATTTAGAACTTGTGAATTTGATATTATGTATAACGAAGGTATCTCTGTTGCCGGTGATTTAGTTGATTTGGGAGTGGAATATGGAGCTATTAAGAAAAACGGAAACACTTATTCGTTCGGAGATGTAAAACTTGGCACTGGGCGTGAAGTTGCTAAGAAAATGATCAAAGATGATAAGAAGCTTGCCGCAGAAATACGCAAAGCGATTTTAGCGGAAGTAAAGAGTAAAGAAATAGAAGAAAATAAAGATACTAAAGATACTAAAGATAGCAAAGACAGTAAATAAGGTTTAGAAAAAATACTTAGAAATAAAAAATCACCCAAACTATTTGAGGTGATTTTTTATTGGGATAATTTAAATATTATTTTTTAACGATTTTCTTTTTAGCTAAACCTGATTCTTTTATTATCTTTTTTATTTCTTTGGCAATCTGTTTAATTGTTTGGTAGCCATCAATATTCTTTAACTTATCTTGATCTCTGTAGTAATCCAATAACGGCGCCGTTCTTTCTCGATATATTCTTAAACGATTTTCAACTGTCTTGGTATTATCATCGCTTCTTCCCGATGTTTTTCCACGGAGTAATATTCTTTTTAAGGCTTCTTCTTCATTAAGTTTTAGATTGATTACTAAATGAATATTTGTTTTAAATTTTTTAGCTAAATTATCAAGCGCTTTTGCTTGACCGATGTTTCGTGGATAGCCATCGAAAATAAAACCATCGCAATCAGCATTATCTCTAATATATTTTTCGACGATGTCGATTATTATTTCGTTGGGGACTAATTGCCCGGTATCAAGATATTTTTTTATTTTTGTGCCTAATTTTTTATCATTTAACATTTGGCGAGATAGCTCACCGCTGGAAAGATGAAGAAGGTTGTTTTCCTTCGCGATTATTTCCGCTTGTGTTCCTTTGCCGGCTCCCGGAGGGCCAAAAATGATGATGTTCATTTGGTATATGATTATTTTTATAAACAAAACGTAATTTCCTCGTTAATTATAGCGTAAATTAAAGAGATAGGGAAGTATCGGCATTTTTAGTAAAAATGATAAAAATAAAAAAGGGAGAAGTCTGAAGACTCTCCCACCCGTTAAAATTTTATAGTAGGCCAGATTGCCTAGGTATGGCATAGGCTAAGAAATTTACTAGTAAATTAATTAAAACTCCAATAAGTGAAACTAGTAATATTCCCAAACCAAGTATTAGCCCAACAGTTATTCCCAGGCTATAAAGGTGGATTATCCCAATTAGTAGTCCTAAAACTAGTCCATAGGCGATGCTAAAGCCAAGCCCGCATTTGCTATTATCAGCCAGAACACCAAGTGAGAAGCTACCGATGAGGCCAAGCAACCCATCAACCAATAAGGCAAATATAAATGATACGCCAACAAGGCTCAATAAGCCAAATAGCAATCCGGCAAATAATCCACAACTTATCCCAAATAAATATCCTAAATTATGTTCTTCTTCTTTTTCCTCTCTTCTTTCACGAAGTTGTCCCCAAGATTTTTTGGTTAAATTAGTGATAAAAGCGACTAGTAAAAAAAGAGAAATAATATCGGTAATACGAGGAATAAAAAGTAGTGATGCATTTAAAACATCCGTTCCAAATAAGTTTTTGCTAAATTGACCGGCTTCAATGGTCGGCAAAGAACCACCAGCTTGTTTAATAATATAAATCAAGCCTACAACTACAGTAGCGGAAAGAGAAATTTCAAAAATAGAAATAATTTTTAGTGCTTTCATGACGGTAATTTATTAGAATTGTTTTGGAAATTTATTTTTGTCTGTTTGTTTAAAGGACTATTTTAATATAATATATTACCATTTTGTTATAGAAATGTCAATACTAAAAAAGACCCCGAAGGGTCTATTTTTGTTTTGTGCGCCGTGCTGGATTTACCCCTCCGGGGCATAAACTTCGAATCCTCTGTCTATGACAGAAAATAAAAACAAACCCCAAAGGGTTAGTTTTTATTTGTGCGCCGTGCTGGATTCGAACCAGCGACCATCTCCTTAAGAGGGAGCTGCTCTACCAACTGAGCTAACAGCGCATGTTTTATTTTTAAATAAAAATGTGGCGGGGGCGGGAATCGAACCCGCGACCTTAGCGTTATGAGTGCTACGCTCTAACCAGCTGAGCTACCCAGCCATTCTATAATAAATTAAAATCAATTTCAACCCCTGGTGCGCCCGGCAGGATTTGAACCTGCAACCCCTTGGTCCGAAGCCAAATACTCTATCCAGTTGAGCTACGGGCGCTACAAAACGCCCTTAGTCCCAGATGGAAAGTCCATTCGAGGGGCGCTTAATTTTATCTATTTCCTTTTAAAGCCTGCTTTAGATGATACCCAGTTTTGAACTTTGCAACCTTAACTGCCGGAATAGTAATTCTTTCGTTAGGTTTCTGAGGATTAACACCGCCGCGAGCATAACGGACACGAGCCAAAAACGTACCGAAGCCAGCAATAGTGACCTCGTGATCGCTCTTTAACTCTTCGATGATGGTTGTTGTCAAAACATCAATCATCTTTTCCGCTTGTTTTTTGTTTAGCCCTTCGACATCATGATAAATTTTGTCGATGAGTTGTGCTTTGTTCATATGTTTGTATGTTTATGAATAAACATAATAATATAAATCATTTTGTGGCTTATCTGGCGTATTCTGTTACCCTCATTTCGCGGATAACATTAACCTTTATCTCACCTGGGTATTTTAACTCATTTTCTATCTTTTTTGCAATATCTCTAGCCAAATTATAAGCCTGGAGATCATTAACTGTATTTGGCTCAACAAAGACACGAACTTCACGTCCTGCCTGGATGGCATAGACTTTATCAACGCCTTCAAAGGTCAAAGCAATCTTTTCTAGTTCCTCCAAACGTTGTAAGTAATTTTCATAATTGTCGTTTCTCGCGCCTGGGCGAGCGGAAGAAATAGCATCGGCCACTTTTACGATTACAGCAATTAAAGTAGAAGGTTTGTCGTCATGATGAGTTTCAATTGGGGCAATAATTTCTGGCGGCAAATTGAATTTTTTAGCAATGTCGCGTCCAATCTCGGTATGATTTCCTTGAACTTCATGATCAACTGCCTTACCAATATCATGGAGTAATCCGCCTTTTTTAGCAAGGGTGACATCGGCGCCTAATTCTTCAGCCAGCATGGCTGATAAATGAGCAACCTCGATTGAATGGCGCAAAGCATTTTGGCCATAACTGGTACGGTATTTTAAGCGGCCGAGAATTTGGACAAGTTTCGGATCAAAACCGGTTACGCCAACTTCATACATTGCTTCTTCACCGGCTTTTTTAATATCTAGAGCAATATCTTTCTTAGCGTTTTCAACCGCATCTTCAATCTTGGTCGGATGAATACGGCCATCTTTTATTAAGTAATCAAGGGTCTTTTTCGCGATATGGCGGCGGATAAGAGAGAAGCCGGAAACAGTAATGGCATTAGGAGTATCATCAACAATGATTTCTGTCCCAGTCATGTTTTCAATTGCTTTGATGTTTCGGCCTTCACGCCCGATAATTCTGCCTTTCATTTCATCGCTTGGTAAATCAACAGTGGTGGTTGTGAGTTCAACGGTATAATTAGAAACCATTCTTTGCATAGCCAGGGCCATCATGTTTTTAGCTTTTTCGTTAATGGTTTCATCGGAATTATTTTCCAACTTATTAACTCGAACCATTAAATCTTCAGCCGAATTTTCTTCAATTTTTTTGATTAAGATGTTCTTTGCTTCTTCTTGGCTGAGCTTAGATATTTCCGCTAATTTTACTTCCTGATCTTCTTTAATTGTTTTTATCTTCTCTTTTATTTCTTGGACCTCGCTAACCTTGTCATATAACTTTTGCTGTTTTTCTTGAAGGTCTAGGAGCTTTTGGGAGAAAGACGTCTCGCGCTGTTCCAGCCTTTGTTGTTGCTGGTTCATTTCATTGCGGCGAGTTGACTCTTCCTTCTTAGCTTCATCAATAATATTGAGAGCCTTGTCCTGTGCTTTTAAGAGCAGGTCCTTTTCTTTGATTTTTGCTTCACTAATTAACTTTTCCGCTTTCTCAGTGGCATTACTAACTTTAGAGGTAGCTGACTTCTTGTAATACAAGTAGCCAATAAAAAAACCACCTAGAGCCAGGACGACATACAAGACATAACTAAGATATTCCATATAAATTAGAGTTGTCTTTAGGAAATAAAGGTGGCATTACGGAGATTATTCAGTTTTGAAAAATAAGCATCACTTAAAAAAGTGATATTTTAGAAGATATGTTTACTAGCTACTTGTAATTTTTTAGCTAATTTTAGATGAGAATTCAGAATTGACATAATTAATTGATCTTCGAAAATAATTTTTATTACTACTGGTGCGGTGCTTAGTTTTTCTAACTTATTCCTAAAAACAGATTCATTAAATAAATTATATATTTATACGCTTACTTTAGCACTAAATTTTGAATTTGGGAAGGGTTGATGGTTATTTTGCTAAAAATGGGATTTTTTTACCCTAAAATTGACTAAACGCAAAAAATAAAGTAATATTAAACCACAAATAAAATATATGAATATAACCGAGCTCGCCAGAATTTTACGAATTTCTCCTCAAGAACTCAGGGATTTACTACCCGAGATGGGTTTTGCTATTGGCCAAAAAGCAATTAAGGTTGATAATAATACTGCTAAGAAAATCATCAAAGATTGGCCATATTTAAGAAGGGAATGGGAACAGAAGAAAGCGGCGGCCGCGATTAAAAAACAAGATGAGGTTTTACCTAAAGAGAAAAAAACTATTGAAGTCCCAAAAATTATCACTGTCCGTGCTTATGCGGAATTGGCTGGAATTCCAATTAATCGTGTTTTAGCAGAACTCATGAAAAATGGTGTTTTTACCTCTATTAACGAAAAAATTGATTTTGATACGGCGATGATTATCGGTGAGAATTTAAATTTGGATGTTAAACCGGCCGAAGCCAAAGTTGATGATAATAATAAAGAGGATAAAAAACTAGAAGCGATTTTAGCCGGAGAAAAAGAAAAGGACCTAGAAGATCGTCCTCCGGTTATTGTTGTCATGGGCCATGTTGATCATGGAAAAACTAAATTACTTGATTCTATCCGTAGTACGAATGTCATTGCCGGTGAGGCGGGTGGTATCACCCAGCATATTGGTGCTTATCAAATTACTCGCAAGGGAAGGGTAATTACTTTTATTGATACTCCGGGCCATGAGGCTTTTACCGCTATGCGCAGTCGTGGCGCTAAAGTCGCTGATATCGCTATTTTAGTGGTCGCGGCTGATGATGGTGTTAAACCGCAGACCGTGGAGGCTTTTAGAATTATTGAAGCCGCTAAGATTCCATATCTCGTCGCTATTAATAAAATTGATAAACCGGATGCCGATGTTAATAGAACTAAACAGGAATTATCTACGCAATTAAATATTACTCCGGAAGATTGGGGAGGAAAAACTATTTGCGCGCCTATTTCTGCTAAAGATGGAACCGGTATTGAGGATTTGCTTGATATGGTTTTACTTGTGGCTGAAACTGAAGCGACTAGCCTTAAAGCCAACCCTAATACTAGCGCCGCCGGTACAGTTATTGAATCTAATGTTGATAAAGCCGCCGGACCGCTGGCGACTATTTTAGTCCAAAATGGAACGCTTAGAGTCGGCGACCAATTATGTTTTAATGAAGTTATATACGGCAAAGTAAAATCTTTGAAAAATTATAAAGGAGAAGAAGTGACTGAAGCTGGTCCTTCTACTCCCGCCAAGATTTTAGGTTTAAAAATTTCTCCGGCGGTCGGTGATATTTTAAATGTCGGCGAAGGCGAAAAAGTAAAAGCCAAAAAAATAAAAACTGTTTCTCAAGCAGCTGATGTTGTACCGATGGGCAGTGAAGATAATGCTGATGATAAGACTCCAAAATTCAACGTTGTTATCAAAACAGATTTTTTGGGTTCAGCGGAAGCGATTGAAGAATCCCTCATGAAATTAAATAATGAGAAAGTAAAAGTTTGCGTTATTACTAAAGGATTAGGCTATATAACTGAAGGCGATGTAAAGCGCGCGGAAGATTCTAACGCTGCTATTTTAGGCTTTAATGTTAAAATGTCTCCAGCAATTGAAACTTTAATCAGAGAAAGACAAGTTACTGTTAAGATTTTTTCCATCATCTATGATCTAATTCGTTACGTCAAAGATGAAATGCAGTTATTAGTTAAACCGGAAATAAATCGCGTTGAACTTGGCCGCTTAAAAGTTTTGGCCGTATTTAGAACCGAAACCGGTAGTCAGATTGTCGGTGGAAAAGTTTTAGACGGAGAACTTAGAAATAATAGTTTAATTGATGTTAAGCGTGGTGATGATTTTATTGTTTCCGGAAAATTAACTCGCTTGCAATCAGGTAAGCAAGATGTTGATATGGTCGAAAAGGACCAAGAAGCCGGAATAAAATACGAAGGTAAACCGGTTGTGGCCGTTGATGATATTCTTGTCGTTTATAAAGAAGAACGAGTAATCAATAAAATTTAATATGGCCAAAACTGACCGTATCAACGATTTAATATTGGAAGAATTAGCGTCTGCTGTTAACCGTGAGGTTGGCATTGAGGATGCTTTAATTACAATCACTTTTGTGGAGTGTTCTCCTGACTTAAAACAGGCAAGAGTGGGCTTTTCTGTTTTGCCTGATCATTTAGCTGGAACAGCTCTCAGAAAATTAACGTCCGCTACCAGTCAACTAGTTGGCCTGATAAGAAACAGAATAAAATTAAGAGTAATGCCTCATTTGATATGGGAGTTTGACGCCACCGAAAGAGAAGCAAATAAGATTGAAAGACTAATTGCTTCAATTGATGAGGAACCGATTGTTCACGAAGATTTATAGATATTACCTCTAATATAGAAGACAAAACAAGCCTATTTTAAAAGCCCAGATTAGTCTGGACTTTTTTGTTGATTGTCGCTAGAATACTCAGTTATGTATGTAACCCTAAAATATTGATTTAGTTATAAATATGGATTTAACCCTTAAATTACAATTAGCCTATCAAAAAATATCGCAAGCTAAGAATATCTTAATTATCGGACATACGTCGCCTGACGCGGACGCTCTAGCCTCTGTGGGGGCGATGGTGGAGATATCAAAGTCTTTTGGTTCAGAGATATATGCTTATACGGACAATAAGCAATCTGGCGCTTATGAGTTTATTGAAAATGAAGCTTCGGTTAGCTCTGAAGAACCTAGTGATCTCAAAATTTTTGATGTTATCTTAGTTCTTGATTGCGGATCGATTTCTCGAACCGGCTTAGAGTTAAGATTGCATAATTTGATTTCCGCAGCCGCCAAAGGGCTGATAAAATCCCGACCATATATTATTGAATTTGATCATCATGAACCTCAAGGGACTTATGCTGATTTAGAAATTAAAGATGCCGGTAAAGCTTCAACCACAGAATTGATTTATCAATTTTTGAAAGCTAACGGGATAACAATTACCAAGAGTTTAGCAGATTGTATTTTAATTGGTTTAATGACTGATACGGGACATTTTTTACATGCTAATTCTTCCCAGGAAGCTCTGGCTGTTGCTTCAGAAATGTTAATGCGCGGTGCCGCTTTGCCGATGATTATTGATAAAACGGTTCATAATCAAAGTTTTTCTTCTCTCAAGGTTTGGGGGCAAGCTTTAGAAAATATGAAGTTTAATCCTGATACCGGTTTTGTTTCTTCGGCTCTTTCGGAATTAGAGTTGAGTACACTTTTGACTCCAGAAGAAAAGGATACCCAAGGTGATTTATTTGGCGGTATTGCTTCTTTCTTAAGTTGTTTGTCGGGTGTCCGCGTGGCTTTATTTTTGCGAGAAGAAAACGGTAAAGTAAAAGGGAGCCTAAGAACTAATTTGGATGATGTTGATGTTGCTCAATTGGCTAGTAATTGGGGCGGAGGAGGACACAAAAAAGCCGCCGGATTTTCTGTTGAGGGGAAATTACAGGCGACTGATACCGGGTGGAGAGTAGTGAAAATATAAAAAATAAATAGTAATTGGAAATTGAATATATTGACAGAAATATAATAAAATGATATTATAATATATTGTTACATTAAACAATTTGTAAATTAAAATAAAAATATTTAATCTCTTGCCCCGTAGATAACGGGGTCGATACGTGATGGATATAATAAATATAAGCCGCAGCACATTAATTCACGAATTAATGAGTAAGTATTCTGTTGGGACAGAATTAGTAGAAAAAGTTATTAACAGAATATCTAACGTTAATGGCCGTCTCATTGTGAAAAAAGGCGAAGAACTATATTTCCCTGCTATCTTGGTAGAGATAATATCAGAAAATTTAATTGAAGAAATTAAATTTCTTCACCTTAATCTCGGAAATTGGCTATCAGAAAAAGAGATGGCTAAAATTTTGGGCGTGAACAAAAAAACTATTCATGAAGCAATTAAACAAATTCTTAACAGTCAAAATTTAGAAAATGTTGAGAAGCTTGTTAGTCTCAAAAATGATGAGTTTTCGGCAAAGAACTTTTTTGTAGAAAATTCCTTGAGACAAATGATTCCCGCTTTACCAATAGAGCATGCTCATACGACCGAAAAGCCAGGATTAGATTATTATGATAATACCAGAGACCGGTATAATTCGAATGATCTTGTTCCGCATCAGGGACAATTTGGTTCTTGGCCGGATGATTGATAAATCTGGTAAAAACTTTTAAGCCGCTTCATTATAATGGAACGGCTTTTTTATTTTATTTTATTTTGATTTTTAGTCCGCCACTCTTTAATTTTTTTATGGTCGCCACCTAATAATATTTTTGGTACCGGATATTTTTTGGTGCCAACTTTAAATATTTCCGGACGAGTATATTGCGGATATTCCGTTACGCCTTCTTCGGAGTGTGATTCTTCAACAATACTTTCTTTATTGCCTAGCACGCCAGGTAAGAGGCGAGTAATCGAATCGATAATAGTAAGCGCCGGTAATTCGCCCCCAGTTAAAACATAATCACCAACGGATATTTCTTCATCAATAAAGTTTTTTATTCTCGCATCAACACCTTCATAGCGCCCGCAGATAAAAATAATTTCATCCAGTTTAGAATATTTCTGCGCCATTGCTTGGTTCCAGGTTTTTCCCGCCGCTGACATTAATAATATTTTTCGTTTTGATGGTTTTATTTTTTTGTCTAATTTTTTAATGGCCACTAGCGCTTTATATAATGGCTCAATCTTCATCAGCATGCCGGCACCGCCGCCGTAAGGCGTATCATCAACAGATTTATGCTTGTCGCTTGTCCAGTCACGCAGATTATGAGTTTTAAATTTAACGATTTTTTTCTCGCTGGCGCGCTTCAAAATACTCTCATTCAAATATGAGTCGAATATCTCGGGGAAGATTGTTAGTAGGTGAAATTTCATATATTCCATTATAACAAAAAAGCGCTATTTTTACACGGCGCTTTTTTGTTTATTCAATTTTTTTTGTTTAGATTTTTAAATCATCGATTGCAGATGTGTCAATGTCTTCACGTTCATCATGACGATCGCTTGATGGACGGTGATTGCCACCCTCTGGATCATAGATCTTCAAGTTAACACGGGAGTTATTCTTAGCACCGACAATCTTAAGTAATGTGCGGATTGCTTGTGCAGTTTGACCTTTACGGCCAATGACGTAACCCATGTCAGCGGGATTGATTTTAAGGGTCAATAAGACACCCCTTTCATCAATCGTTCTGTCAACAACTACATCGTTTGGATTACCAACGATTTGTTTTACAACAGCTTCTAAAAACTGCTTGTCTTGTTCTACCATACGTTTGTTTTAATTTATTAAATAACTGCTCTTCAGCAGATTTATACTATTAATTATAAACACGAATATCGAATCTGTCAATTTACGCGGCTGCTTCTTCAACTGGAGCTTCAACTGGAGCTTCAGCGACTTCTTCAGCTGGCTTAGCTTTTTTCTCAGCTTTAGCTTTGATTTGGCCTAAGCGTTTTTCACTCTTTGCACCCGGCTTGGAAGCGACAACCTTTTTACCTTCAATAATCTTCTTTTCAAGAAGAAGGTTGTTAACGGAAGCGGTCATTTGAGCGCCTTTGGAAATCCAGTATTTGATTCTATCGGCTTTGGCGACTAACTCCTTAGAATGAGGGTTATAAGATCCTAAAATCTCTAAAGACTCACCATATGGATCACGGCCTTTTTCCGAGATAATCAAACGGAACATTTTCTTGTTGGTTTTGCCAGTTTTGGACAATTTAATTGCTAACATAGTTTTGTTTCTCAGTATTATTTTATATTGGAAAATAATAGCTTAATATTAGTTAAAAGTCAATATTGAATTATTGGGGATTAATTAAGGGGTTAACGACCGGCAAATCTGCTTGGTCGAGCTGGTCCGTGGCTACCTCCGCCGAAACTTGGGCGTCCGCTGCCAAAACCGGTACCGGTTGATTTACCTTTTTCATCTTTCCATAAATTTTGGTTTTCCGATAGGCCTTTCATGGTTAAATTGATGCGTCCTTGGTCATCGATTTCTTTGATTTTGACCATAACTTCATCACCGACAGTTAAGAAATCACTTGGTTTTTCAATTCTATAAGGAGCGAGTTCGCTAACATGAACCATGCCGTCTTGGTTAGCGTTTAAAGCCACGAAAGCTCCGAAGTCTAAGATGCGGACAACTTTTCCTTTCATAATTTCACCGGCAGCAAAGACATGAACAATTTCTTTTACTTGTCTGACCGCTTCGGCAACCTTATCAGCTTCTGTTCCGCAGATCATAACTAAACCATCATCATCAATATCGATACTGACGCCGGTTTCATCAATAATACGGTTAATAACTTTTCCGCCCGGCCCGATAATCATACCGATCTTTTCCGGATCGACATTGAAACTAGTAATACGTGGAGCATATTTAGATAACTCAGCGCGGGGAGCAGGAATGGCTGTTTTTAAGACGTTTAAAATTTCATTTAAAGCTTGGCGTCCTTGAGTTAAGGTTTGGCGAATAATTGCTTCATCAAGTCCGATAGTCTTAGTATCAAGTTGAATAGCAGTTAAGCCCGTATCGGTTCCGGTAATTTTGAAATCCATACCACCATCACCATCTTCTAAATCTTGAAGGTCGGTAATAACTTCCCATTTACTCATATCAGGCAGGGAAGCTAGACCCATAGCAATACCGGCAACGTGTTTCTTAATCGGCACACCAGCGTCCATTAAGGTTAATGTTGAAGCGCAAGTTGAGCCCATAGATGAAGAGCCATTTGAACCTAAGGTTTCAGAAACTACGCGGATAGCATAAGGGAATTCTTCTTTTGTCGGGATAACTGGTAATAAGGCTTTTTCAGCGAGAGCGCCATGGCCGATTTCTCGACGACCAGTGCCACGTAACGGAGAAGCTTCACCAACACAATAAGGTGGAAAATTATAATGATGCATGTAACGTTTTTTGCTGTTGCCTTCAATACTTTCTAAAGATTGTTCAAGACCCGGAGCGCCTAAAGTAACAATAGACATTACTTGAGTTTCACCGCGAGAGAATAAAGCCGAACCATGAACGCGAGGTAATATGGCAGTATCGGCGAGTAACGGACGAATTTCTGTTACTGACCGGCCATCAACACGTCTCTTTTCTTCAATAATCGCGCGCGTAATTTCCTCGTCAACTAATTTTTCGGCTAATTTTTTTATAACTAGACCGCGGCCATCTTTATCAACACCAGCATCAAATAAATATTGATCTAATTGGTTTTTGATTTCTGTTAGAGCAGCCTTACGTTCGATTTTAGTATAATAAACTTTATCAAATAAAATATTCGGAATATTTTTCTTTAACCATTCTTCTCCTTTAGCTAGTAATTCTACTTTAGCTTCTTCTTTGGCTAAATCTTCCGGAGTTTTTAGAACTTTCTTAACTGGTTTTTCTTTCGGAATAATATTAGCTTTGAATTCAGCAAATAAATCTAAAGCGCCTTTCATGGATTTCATACCGGCAATAATAGCATCAGCTATTACAGCTTCCGGAACTTCATTAGCACCGGCTTCAATCATTATCAAGCGGTCGCAAGTACCAGCGACAATAAGATCTAATTCACTTTTAGCTTGCTGTTCGTAAGTTGGGTTGAAAATGAATTCATTATTAATCAAACCAACTCTAATACCGGCAATTGGGCCGTGCCATTCAATACCAGAGATAGATAAAACCGCTGAAGCTGCTAATAAAGAAACAACATCGTAGTCATTTTCTTGATCAACTGCTAAAACAGAAATAATTACTTGGACATCGCGTTTATCTTCCTGATTAAATAATGGGCGGATGGCGCGATCAATCATGCGTCCGGTCAAAACTGATTGGTCGGTTGGGCGACCTTCACGTTTAACCCACTGAGAACCTTTGATGATTCCGGCGGCATAAAGTTTTTCTTCGAAATCTACCATTAAAGGGAAGAAATCGACTCCTTCACGTTCAGTTTTTGACTGAACAACATTGGCCATAACGACGGTCTCGCCGTATTGGACCAAAACTGAAGCATCGGCTTGTAGAGCCATACGGCCAGTTTTAATACTGAGTTCACGACCCAGCCATTGTGTCTTAAACACTTTTTCGTTCAACATTGTTTTGTTGAGCCTGGCCATTAAATTAAAGAACTGTATTTAGATACAGTGCTATCTATTTAACGGTCAGACTTATATTAAATTTGTTAATTATCTTTTATTACTTTGTCTCGGGCTACTTGTTTTACTACTTCGGCTATAAATTAGAAATTTTTTATCACTTCCTAAATCAGTAAAATCATCTGCCTCTTCCACTAAACGGGAAGAACAGGTTTTTCTAAAAGCCATAATTTCTACCAAACAGCCTTTATTGTTTTGTAAATAAGAAACTAGCGGTAAATAATCGCCATCACCAGAGACAATAACAATTACATCTAATTTATCGCCTAGTTTAATGGCGTCAATGGTAATGCCGACATCCCAATCACCTTTTTTCGCGCCACCGGCAAATATTTGCAAGTCTTTCATTTTTACCTCAAAACCTTGTTGGCTTAAAGCTTCGATAAAAGGCGCTTCGTCCTGGTTTTCTGTCCGGATAGCATAAGCAGTGGCCCGGATAAGTTTCCGGCCGGCCACTGCTTTAGCTAAAATTTCTTTGAAGTTTGCTTTTTGGTTATACAAATTTTTGGCCGAATGATACATATTCGAAACATCCACCAAAATCCCTACTCGTTGTTCACTGTGTTTTATCATTTTTTTATTTATCGTCCTCTAAAGCTTCATCTTTTGGTTCAGCATCAGCATCATCAGGATTAATATATTTCTTTTCTTTCTTCTTTTCTTCTTCCTCTTCTTCCATTAATCTCTTAGCGATCTTTAATTTTAATTTTTCCGCCAAATCTCTGAATTGTTCAGCACTTTCTTTCTGCAAATATTTTAACAATTTGCGTCTTTCGCCAACTTTTTTAAGTAAACCGCGGCGAGAAGAGAAGTCGTGCTTATGTTTTTTTAAGTGTTCGGTTAATTCCTTGATTTCTTCGGTTAAAATAGCGATTTGAACCTGAGGAGAACCAGTATCGGTATCATGAACACGAAATTTTTTAATGATTTTCTCTTTTGCTTTCTTGTCTAACATAGTTTTTATTGCTCTATCCGAGAAGCGGGCTAAGCTGACCCCTATCCCAGAAAGAGTTCCATTATATTAATAAGATGCTTATTTCAAAGCGTTAATTTTTTTCATTAATCTCGATTTTTTACGAGAAGCGGTATTTTTTTTGATTACGCCTTTTTTAGCCGCTTTATCGATGGCTTTAATAGTTTTGGTGTAATCTTTTTTTACCTCTTTGTCACCAGCTTTAATTTGTTTAGCATTAACTTTTACTAAATCTTTAAGCTTGTTGGACACTTTTTTGTTGGCGGCGTTTCTTTTGACGGTCTTTCTTAACTCTTTTTCCGCCGATTTCTTGTTTGGCATACGGAATTTTCTAAATATTAATTAATTAAAAGTAATCAAATACTAACATAATAATAAATAAAAATCAAGCCCATTAAATTAACTCATTAGTTTGACTTAATTTAGATTATATTGTAGAAAAACAAAATTAAACCCAGGCTTGGATTAATAAATTCCAGCCTTTTTTATTTATTTTTATATTTATTGTATAATATCAGCGTATGAATAAATTTTTAAAGAAAATCGGCTGGCGCCGCGGCGGGTTGATAATTTTTTTGTTAATAATCATCGCGCTCTACCTCAATCGATCATATGCCCATATATATAATAAGATTAAGGAAGTTGATTTAAAATCCTCGGATAATAGTCAGTCTTATCTTGTTGTTAATAATAATACTGCCAGTTCCAGTCTGACCTATGTCGCCCTGGGAGATAGTTTAACGGCCGGTATGGGTGTAACTAATTATGAAGAGTCCTATCCTTATTTGCTTGCTCAGTATTTTGCCGGGAATGATTACCGAATAAATCTACAGAGTCGCTCTTACCAAGGAATAAAAACAGCCGGTTTAATAAAAGATTATCTGCCGGAAGCAATAAACGATAATCCGGATATAGTTACGCTATTAATTGGTGTTAATGATATCCATGGCCAGATATCGCAAAAAGAATTTCGTCAAAATTATGAAACCATATTAAAACGGTTGACGACTGAAACCAAAGCAAAAATATATGTGATTAATATTCCTTTTATCGGTGCTAATAATCTTTTGCTCCCGCCCTATAATTATCTTTTTAATCTTAGAACCAGACAGTTTAATAAAATTATTAAAGAATTAGCCGACAAATATTCGGTTAAATATATTGATTTATACACGCCGACCGAGGATCTTTTTCGAGATAACGGTCCGCATTATTCTGCAGATTTTTTCCATCCCTCCGCCGAGGGTTATAAAATCTGGGCCGATTTAATTTATGCTGATATCAGTAACTAATCCAGTCCAAGCCACTTGGATATTTTCAATCATTTTATTTATTGCCCTTTTGGTATCTATCAAGCCGCGCAAGATTGCCGAATGGTTTCCGGCGTCTTTGACTACGGAGTTGAAGGGTATGGCTATATTAATGATTGTTTTGTCGCATATCGGGTATTTTTTGGTGACTGATACGCGTTTTCTTTGGCCGCTTTCAATTATGGCCGGTGTCGGCGTAAATTTATTTTTGTTTCTTTCCGGTTTTGGTTTAACGGCCAGTCAGATGAAAAAAGATTTAAGCGTCGGGCAGTTTTACAAAAAACGTTTATTAAAATTATTCGAGCCTTTCTGGTTAGTTTTAATAGTTTTTTTCAGTTTAAATTTTATTTTTTCTGGACCGGTCTATTCTTGGGACTATATTGTTAAAGCTTTTTTCGGAATATTTACTCATGCCGATTTATATCAAGATATCAATTCTCCGTTATGGTATTTTACTTTTATTCTTGGCTATTATTTTCTTTACCCTTTGGTATTTTCCAAAAAAGCCCCTTGGCTATCAGCTATTCTTCTATACGTTGCTGGGTATTTAGTGGTTTATTTCCAGCCGGCAGTTCTAGGCGATATTATCCATATGTACAAGATACATATTGTTGCTTTCCCGCTCGGCGTCTTGGCGGCTTGGGGAATAACAAAGTTAAAAAGTCCGGAAATTTTGGAAAAAATATCTCACGGCTGGCGAGCAATCGGATATTATGCGATTATGCTTGTGTTTCTAGCTTTGTTTATTTATGCTAATTATAATTCGGGAATAGGTAATCCGGTCAAAGAACAATGGATGAGTATTCTAGCTGTCGTTGCTATATCCTTAGTCTTTATTTTAAAAAAGATAGAATTTAGATTATTTTATTGGTTTGGTCTTTATTCTTATGAAATATATCTGTGGCATTGGCCGATAATGTACCATTATGACTTCTTGTATCGTTTTATGCCAGTTTGGCTCGCTACAATATTATATTTAGTATTTTTTATCGGATTAGGTTGGGCGGTTTCGAAATTAGTCGGTTTAATTGGCAGTAAAAAAGTATCTATTGCTCCAAAAGAGGTGCAATTAGCCAATTAGTTGACAAAAAGTTATAAATATTGTATAATAATCAGATAATTTGATACAAATAAAATTAATATAAATTTTATGTCTCTCAGAGAAAAATTAGGCGGTTTATCTCAAAAATTGGAAATAGAAAAAAAAGAAAAAGAGCAATTCGAGAAAAATAAACAATTGGCGCCCATAAGAGCTAACATTAAAAAACTTGAATCGAGTCGAAGAGCTTTGGATTTGGTTAAAGGTTCTCTTGATTTTAAGGAAACTAATAAACCAGAAAATCATATTGGCATGAAAGATTATGCCGAGAAAACCGATGAGAAAATTAAATCAAAATCCGGTGAAATTGATGCTTTGATTTTGGAAAATAAAGAAGCTTTAAATACTTTAGGTATAGAAGATAGAGATCAACTATCCGGGCACCCAGAGTTTGCCGAAGAGTCAGAAGTAGTTGATTATAAAGGGGCAGTCAAACAGGGAGAAGAATTAAAAATATCTGACGCTAAGTTAAAAGAGAGATTAACAAAGTTAGGAGTTGAGTTTGAGGCGGAAAATTTTTCTTATGAGACTGCTAGCCAGGCAGTTGGAAAAAAGATTGCCGAGATTGATAAAGAATTGACCCAAGAAAGACTGAAGACTCCAGAAGGAAGAGAGAAGACCATCGAAAGTTTAGCGGAAGAATTAGAAAAAAGTACCGGTAAAATGGAATTAAATTCTATTTCCGGCCCGCGTGATAAATCAATGGATAGGGGATATGAAAAAGATCAACCAGACTATTCCTATGGTTTTGGAACGGATAGAAGGAATTTTAGTGTTAATTTTACAGACGAAAAAGCCAAAGTTACTGATTGGTACAATTTGAAATTAATCCCTGGTAATTTTAAAGATATAGAAGCAGTTTATGGAGAAGAAATCGCTCGTGAAGCTCTAGAAAAAGCTTATCAGAATAAAGTCCATGATAATTTTTCTCGATGGGATGAGCACACTGATCAAGCCGTCTCCCTAAAAGAACAAATAAAAGCGGTTAGTCCGGAAGAAAGACGGGCTGCTCAAAATAAGTTAGATGAATTTACTAAAAAACAAGACGAAGCATCACGTGTACTTCAAGAAAAATCAGAAGAACTAAAAGCCAAAGGGATAGATTTTAATCCTCGTTCTGCACGCGGAGATCAATACACGGATATAACTGGTTTTGATTTGCATGGAACAATTGAATATGTTTCTGAAAGTTTATATAAGAATGATTTTCCGTCTCAGTATGATTTTATTAAAGTACGGGAGAAGATTGATGTTCGAATTGAGAAGATTGATAAATTTATTGAAATTATTCAAAATATTAAAAATAAAGAAGATGTTAATAACTTATTAGAAAATCAAAATTCCGATATTTACATAAGTAACATTTATCATAACCTGGTTGAATCTGACTATAGAAAAGATGTCAGATTTAAATTAGAGGGAAACAATAACGGATCAGTTAGAAAATTAACTGATCAATGTAAAACTTATCGACAAGCGGAAGACTATCTTAATGAAATAATCGAAAAAGATGCCGTCGGAGAAAATAAGGTTTCTGAAGCAATTATCAATACCGTTAAGGCTCATTTAAAAATGATAGAGCTTGAGTCTGAGATAAAGAATGAAGGAATAGGAGAACATATCTATAATTTGGAAGATAAAATAAAAGAAATTTCAAACGGTAAGGAACTAGCCACTGAGATTATGGGAGAAATTGAAGCTTTACAGTCCCAATTATCTAGCGATCCGAAAATAGCCGAAGAAGATCTTGTTTTAGAAAAGAGGTATCTCATTATTCCGTCTATCAAAAAAGAATACGACGATTTGCGAGAGAATAAGCCGCTCAAGGAACAGGAATGGCAAAACAAAAAAAGAGAAAGAGAAAAACATGAAGAGACTCCGCCAAAGTTGTTTGGTAAAGAAAAATGGCGAACAAGATTGAATGAACTGGAAAAAGAAGAAGAAGCCGCTAGAAATGAAACTGAGACATTATATAAGAAGGATCAGGACGCGCTGTATCATAAAGCTTATCATTTTATTGAATCCGATCAATATACTCCTATCGGAAAGATGGTTGGAAGGTATGAAGCCCAAGGAAAAATTTCGGAAATATTTAAGGGTCTTAAAGCGGAATTAACGAAAGTTATTGACGCCACTTTACCGCCGAAAATTTTGCAAGATTATGCCGAATATAAAGCTTTAGTAGAAAAGATTAATTAATGTATAGATTTAAATTTTAAATAAAAAATACAGTCCATAAAGACTGTATTTTTTTAGGTGTCGGGGCGCTGGGAATTGAACCCAGTCAACATGCTCCCAAAGCATGCGTACTACCGGTATACGACGCCCCGTTTAAAAATTAAACCCAAGTAGGGCTGGATATAGTTTAATTTTATTTTTTCTTCTGTGCCCCGGGTCAGAATCGGACTGACGACACAAGGATTTTCAGTCCTTTGCTCTACCACTGAGCTACCGAGGCATCGGTAGTTTTTTTTGTTAAAACCGGTTGCGGGAGTCGGACTCGAACCGACGACCTCTAGGTTATGGGCCTAGCGAGCTGCCAACTGCTCTATCCCGCTATAAAATACTTCTAGAGTGGGCAATGGAGGATTCGAACCTCCGACCTCAACATTATCAGTGTTGCGCTCTAACCAACTGAGCTAATTGCCCTTTGATTTTACGAGTAAGAATATATCAAATAATAAATAAAAAAGCAAGGGATTATATTCGGTTTATAACTCGGAAATTAAGAGCATTAGTTCAGTTTTTGTATGGCTTATACCATTCTTATTGGAAAAATCTAAATGAATTAGTCGATTAAGACAGTTTTTTAGGTTACTGGCAGAAAAATTTCTTGCTTGAGATATGCCTTTTTTAACGATGAAAGGGTGGAGATGTAAATGAGTAGCAATTTCAGTCTGGCTTAAATTATTATCCAAAGCGGTGCGGATTTGGAGCAAGATTTTAAATTGGCGGACAAGCATAGAAATCAAATACTCATCGCTTAAACCGGCGGCATATTGTTCTTCCAGTAATCTCAGAGCGGCTGTTTTATTCTTGGCACTCAACGCATCTGTCAAAGCGAAAATATCTTCACTCACCGCTCCGACGCATAATTCTTTAACATCATTTTCGGTGATAATTTTAGCCGGGCTATAAAAGCATAATTTTTTTACCTCGCTGGCAATCAACCAGGGATCGCCGCCTGTCATATTGATTAAATAAGAAGCGGCACTTGCCCCCATTTCTTTCTGATAAGTAGCGGCTTCTTTTTTGATGAAATTAAGCAACTGGAGATTTGTGAGAGCTTTAAATTCCTGGACAAATTTTTGTTTGTTTAAAAAAGTGAATAATTTTTTAGCATCAACTTTAAGAGGTTTGTCTTTGGTGTTTAGTTCTTCGTCAATAAAGATAATTATATTATCTTCATCGGACGAAAATTTCTTGAGGTATTCGGTCAGTTCGGGAAATATTTTTGTTTTTTTATTTTTAAAGATATTTTCAATAACTACCAATCTCTTTTTAACGAAGAGGGAGCCAGTATTTATTTTCTCGCCGATTTCTTTTAGAGTTGCGCTTTGGCCGTCAACCAAACCTAAACTATTGGCATCATGGTCAGTGTCTTTAATAAATTTATTTTTCATTTCTTGGAGTAGGCGATGGCTGCGAAAAGTATCGGCTCCGTATAAAAATATTATCATAAAGTTTCGGCGATATCCGCCTGTTCAAGATTATCGATTTTTTTCTCTAAAAATTTTTCCGCCAACGACTTGAATAACTCCGGATTATCGGTCGTATAATATTTCCTCATCGGTTTAGTGACCGGTGTTAGTCCAAGTTCGCTATGGCTCTCAAGATATTTTTTTAGACTGTCGGCAATAATTTCTCCCGGATGAGGAACGGCAATTTTATTGCCCATAATTTTAACAGCTTCTTTATAAAGGAAAGGATAATGAGTACAACCAAGAATAAGAGCGTCAATTTGTTTTGTTTTTAAGGGGTGTAAATATTTTTTTAAAATCATTTTTGTTTCCGGTCTTTTTAGCCAACCCTCTTCTATAAGGGGGACTAGTAAAGGGGCGCTTTGCTGGATTATCTCCAAGTTAGGATTAATTTTTTTTAATTCAATTTCATAAGCCCGAGAGTTGATAGTTGCTTTAGTGCCGAGAACGCCAATGCGTTTATACTTCTTGCTATTCGCAATCGCTTCGGCCAATGGTCTAATGACGCCTAATATCCGGCGGTCAGGATAATGTTCTGGAAGGTATTCTGCCTGCAAACGATGCAGAGCCTGAGCTGAAGCAGTGTTACAGGCGATTATTATTAGATTGCAGCCAGCCTTAAAGAGAAATTCCACTGCTTCCCGCGTGTAATTATAAATAGTTTCTGGCGATTTCGCGCCATAAGGAAGCCGAGCGTTATCGCCAAGATAAATATAATTATAATCAGGAAGTTCACTTAGAAAATATTTAAAAACAGTCAGTCCGCCAAGACCGGAATCAAAGACGCCGATAATATTTTCCGCTTTTGCCGGATTATTTTTATTTTCTGACATATTTTTTAAACAAATCTCCCCGTTCTTTGTAATTTTTAAATATTCCAAAACTGGCGCAAGCGGTAGAAAGCAAAACGATGTCACCAGTACTAGCCTTCTGTTCGGCTATTTTCACGGCCTCTGCCATGTCAGTTACTTCTTTAATTTTTTCTTTCGGGAATTTTACTGTTTGTAATTCTTTTTTTATTTTTAGTGTTCCTTTGCCCGGTAACAGAATTAAAAATTTAACTTTAGCTTTTATTGTTTTGGCTAAATCCTTGAAGTTTGCTCCTTTGTCCGCTCCACCGGCAATCTGGATAATTGGAGAAATAAAAGATTTTAAATCTAAGACCGTGCTTTCTGGAGTGGTTGAAAAACTATTATCAAAATATTTAACGCCATTTATTTCTTTCACAAATTCCAGGCGGTGTTCCAGATTCCCAAAATTAGCAATAGTTTTTTTGGCTTGTGATTCTTTAATTTTTAAAATTTTAGCGACTTCTAAGGCGGCGCCGATATTTTGTTGGTTATAACTTCCGACTAATTTTGAAGGTAGAGAACTGGTGGTAAAGAAAATTAATTTTCCGGAGATTTTTTCTTTTTTTAATTTAGATGCCAAAGATTTATTGGCAATTAAATATTTATTTTCCGGTTTTTTGGCGATGTTAAGTTTTGCCTGCCAATATCCATTAAAAGAATGATGATAATTAGGATTATTGGGATCAGCTGGCGCAAGATGTTCTTTATATAAGTTGGTGATAACAGAAATTCTCGGTGAGAATCTTAAGTCTTCAAGTTGAAAACTGGATAATTCTAGAACAACATAATCGGTCGGTTTTATTTTGTTTAAAAATGTTAAGAGGGAAACACCGATATTTCCACCGAGCCAGACTTTTTTGCCGGCATCCTTTAATATTTGGTAGATCAAACTAGCGGTTGTGCCTTTTCCTTTAGTACCGGTAACGCCGATTATATTTTTTGAGGGACAGAGCTTGAGAAAAACATTTAAAGGGCTAGAAACTACTGTCTGGCCCTTTTTTAATGCCTCAGTAATCCCCGGGCAGAATAAAGGCCAGCCAGGAGAACGGAAAAGAATATCAAATTTGTATAAATTTTTATTAAATCCTTTCGGATCTTGACGGGCATCTTTTATAGTAATATCAACTTTAATTTTTTGTTGCTTAAGTAAAGCCAATAAAGCCTGGTTATCAAGACCAAGACCGAGCAAGGCAATTTTTTTGCCGTTTAAGTTTTGTAGATGGGTAAACTTTTGCATTTTAATAAATATCTTTATCTGTTATTTTAAATCGCCCCAATTATTGCCTCGGCTCTCATCGACAAGAATAGGCACGCGTAATTTCAGAACGCCTTCCATTATTGCTTTTATTTTGGGGGAATAAAAATTAATCTTATCTTTTTTAATTTCAAAAATCAATTCATCATGAATTTGGAGAAGCATTTTTATTTCATCTCCATGGCCTTTAATAAGTTCTTCAATTTTTATCATCGCCATCTTTATTAAATCAGCCGCTGTCCCCTGAAGCGGAGTATTCATAGCCATCCGTTCAGCGCTTTTTCTGATAGCCGGAATACTGGAATCTATTTCCGGCAACGGACGTTTTCTCCCGAAAAGAGTGATAGTATATTTATTCTTTTGCGCTTCTTTTATCGAATTATCAACCATTTTTTTAACGCTTGGGAAAACCGTAAAATATTTTTTAATGAATTCATTCGCTTGGAAGTATGGAATACCGGCTGATTGGCTCAAACCATGCGGGCCCTGTCCATATAATATACCGAAGTTTATTGCCTTGGCCTCGCGCCGCATTTTTTTTGTAACTTTATCTAACTCAACCCCATTTATTTCTGCAGCCGTGGCGGTGTGAATATCTTCTCCGTCTTTAAAAGTGGCAATCATTTTTTTGTCTCCGGAAATATGAGCGGCGAGACGTAATTCAATCTGGGAATAATCGAAACCGGCAAATTGATAACCGGGAGCGGCAACAAAAGCCTCTCTTATTTTTCGTCCCTCATCGGTTCTGGTAGGAATATTTTGCAGATTAGGATCAGTTGAGGATAAACGCCCAGTTGCCGTGATTGTTTGATTAAAATTAGTATGGATACGTCCGGTTTTAGGATTAATTAAATCCGGCAGAGCATTAAGATAAGTAGTCTGTAATTTATTAAGTTCACGATAATCGCGAAGCAGGGGAATTATCGGATGAAGATCATTTAATTTTTCGAGTTCATCTTCGGCAGTCGAAAAACCGGTTTTTGTTTTTTTGATATTATCTGTGGGAATGGCTAATTTTTCAAAGAGAATTTCTTTAAGCTGTTTAGTGGAATTTATATTAAATTTTTTCCCAGCCAATTTATGAATAACTTTTTCTAATTGATTAAGCTTGGCGCTAACTTCTTTGTTCAATGCGGCAATCGGTTTAACATCCAATTTTATACCATTATCTTCTATATCACCTAAGATAGTAATCAACGGCATTTCTACATGATTAAATAGCTCTTCCAACCCCTCAGTTTTTAATTTTTTACTCAGCACCTTGACTAAGCGGTTGGTAAAATCCGCATCTTCACAAGAGTAGAGACTAAGTTTCTCCGGAGCGAAAGCTTTAAAATCTAAAGTCATCTGAGTCGGCTCCGTAGAGGCTAAATCTTTTTTGCTTATTTTTTCAAAACCAAGTTCGGTAAAAGCCAGAGAATCGAGATTGTGTTGGCGATTTCCCGGATTAAGCAGATAAGAGGCAATCATAGTATCAAAAGCCAGTCCTTGTAGTTTGACCCCATGGTTCTTAAATACGCGCCAATCGAATTTTAGATTATGTCCGTATTTTTTTATTTTTTTATCTTCTAGAATCGGTTTTAATTTTTCTAAACGCTTTTCATCGGCAATAATAAAATAGGCTTCGCCCTCTTTCCAGGAAAAACTTATCCCGATAAGCTCAGTCGTAATCGGATCGAGTCCGGATGTCTCCGTATCGACAGTTATCGCTTTTTGTATCTTTAATTTTTTTAGGAAAGCCGCGAATTTTTTATCATCGTCGATTAATTGATAATTAAATTTTTCGGCATTACGCGCAAATTTTACATCGCCGGATGTTTCTTTCTCTTCTTTCCCGTTTTTGGCATCGTTATCCTTATTTAATTTATCTCTGAGCTCCTTAACTTTATTAAGCAAGGATTTGAATTCAAATTCACTGAATATTTCTATGACATTTTCTAATTTAAAATTGGAATAGCTGATATCAGATAAAGAAAATTTTAGCGGAACGAATAAATCTATGGTCGCGAGCGACTGGCTTAAATAAGCATTGTCTTTGTGTTCTTTGAGAAGTTCGAGAATGCGCGGTTTTATTTTTGGAGAATTTTTTTCCACTGCTTTATAAACGCCATCCAGAGTTTTGAATTCAACCAATAAATCGCTAGCGGTTTTTTCGCCAATACCTTTGACGCCTGGAATATTATCGCTAACATCGCCGCGTAAAGCTTTGTAGTCGATAATTTGGTCAGGATTTAAATTGTAACGCGCCCTTACTTCCTCTTCACCATATAAGACGCTATCCGATAAGCCGCGGCTCATTGTATAAACTTTTGTTTTATCATTAATCAACTGGAGCGTATCCATATCACCGGTAATAATGATTTTTTCCAGGTTCTTTTCGTTTTTTGTTTTTTCACAAATCGTGCCGATTAAGTCGTCAGCTTCAAAACCGCTCAATTCGAAAATCGGAATATTAAAAGCCTCGGCCACTTGTTTAACTAAAGGAATCTGTTCGTATAATTCATCCGGTGCCTTAACGCGAGTGGCTTTGTATTCGGAATAAGCTTCGTGGCGGAAAGTTTTATCTTTTTTATCCAAAGTTAAAACCACGTATTCCGGATGAAATTCATTTAAAGCTTTTAAGAGAAAGGAGGTAAAGCCATAAACAGCATTAACCAAAACTCCTTTTTTGGTGCGGAGAGTCGGAGGCAGGGCATGAAAACTGCGATGGATTAAAGCATTGCCGTCGATGATTATAAGTTTTGGTTTTATTTTGGACATGTCTTAATTTTACCATCTTTGGCTGATAGGAGCAAAAGACAGACATAAATGAAAAAAGCGTCCGGTTTGTATCCGAACGCCTTGGGAGTATTTATAATAGTTGGTGATCAGAACCAATTATTATGAATCTTTTTTGGTTTTTTAAAAAATCCAATACCCGATTCATATCCGCTGCTCTTTGCGGGGTGACGCTGTCTTCTTTATGCCAATGCAGTTTTAAAATAGGTGTTTCTACTCCGGGAGTACTTTTGTAGATTAGCCCGTTAAATAAGCGCCAGTAATAATTTTCGTCATCATAGATTTCATGGCCACGCATTACATTCATTCTTTTAAGGCGGTGTATTAAGAAAGAACAAACACTATCGTGCCCTCCGAAGCCGACAATTAAATATTCCAGCGTCACTGCATCAATTGCAAAGCCATCAACATTAGGACCATGCCCGCCAATAGTTCCTTGGGTCATAAACATTCCGAGAAAAAAAGAAGCTTTTTCTTCGCCGGACATACCACGGATCTTTTCCAAGTCTCGAGCAAGTGAAGATGAATCACTCTCTTTAGATTCGGCATACTTTTTTTCAAAAGCCTCATCATATCTCTTGCCGACAAGCTCGCCGGAAATAAGTTTGATGCGCAAAGCCTCGGCTACAACCATGTGGTTTTGATCAACCGGAACGGAATAATTGGGATCATCTTGGTTTTGAAGATAAACATCTTCGAGAACATCCAGCATTTCTGGACATCTTTCTGTGTAGTCTATCCCTAGCCAATCGCGAGTTGCTACCCATTCGGTCACTAGTTGCCCAACAAGGTCTATCACTTCATGGTTGAGGTCATTAGCTTTGTTAATTTGACCGTTTAAAAAACTCGTTGTTTTCAATAGAGGGATGGATGTGCCATGATGAGGGATAATAATCGTCGGAACATTTTTAATTGACGAATATTCTTTTCTTAGTAGTAGTATTTCCGAAATTATATCCTCGTCATATTCTTCTTCATGAATAATTAGCGCGATTACTTGAGAAGGTGCCAGAAGTTTAAATTTATCCTCTGCTAGCCAGTCGCTAAGATGGTCGGTGTGTCGAAAAAAGCGAGAATTACAGCCATGCATAGTTCTGAGCAGTCCCGCGAAAGCATCGCTGTCTAAATCATTATCCTGGAAAGGCCTCTCTGCTTTTACAACCAGAACTAAGGGTTGGTGTTTGGTTTGTGTTGCCATTTTTGAATTTTATTTTTAGTTTATTTTCAAGGTTCGATTAACGAATAATTTTATTATCTTTTTAGTTTTTAGTCAATAAAAAAGCCAACTGGGTAGTTGGCTAGTTCGACTTTTTATGTCGATAAACTCTAAATTTTATCAATAATTTCAAAAATTTTTTCTGGCTGGGTCGGTAAATATAAAACGTCATTGGTGGTGTTTTCCGACTTTATCCAGCTTAACCTAATCAGTTTTGGCCCATTAAGGCGGAGTAAAGATTTTATTTCGTTATAAAATTCTTCCGCTCCTTGATGAGTCCAGGGGCCGTAATCGGCGAAGCAGAAAATGACATCAAATAAATTATTGGTCATCTTTTCCATAGCCTCATCCATGGTGGTTGTTATAAATTCATACCCTTTGTCTTTTAGCCAAATCTGGAGAAAAATGAAGGGATGGTTTGTGGGAGTAATAATAAGAATCTTTTTCATCTTTTGGTGGTGTTATTTTGAGATTATTAATTTTAAAAAACGATTAAATTAACTTAGCAATTTGGTGTATTTTTGTCAATAAAAAAGCCCCGTATTTACGGAGCCGTTTTTATTAGTGGACCCTACAGGACTCGAACCTGCCACCCCCTGCTTGCAAAGCAGGTGCTCTACCAGATGAGCTAAGGGCCCAAGTAAGTCATCCATAGAAAGATGACTTTTTGATTATAAACGGGTTTTAAAAATTTGTGAAGAGGGGAAAACTAATTTGTAGTCGAATTATTTCTGATAAGTGGACTAAGCACCCAGGCGAAGAAGCTTGGGCCACTTCCAGTCATAACAATAATTCCGATAAAAATAGCTAATAAACCGATTAATTTATAGCCAAGCCGTGTCCCTCCTTCAGTCCCTAGCTTGTCCTCAAACCAAGTCATCCGGCCGAAATTATTGATTAACCATTCAGTTTTTAAGACCATACCGACGCCAGCGGCTATAATTATAATTCCCAAGATAATCTGTCCCATATTATTTAATTTTTATTAAATTTTTAATCTAGCGAATGTAATTTAAAGGATTGGTTCGGCTTCCATTTATTAAAACCTCAAAATGTAAATGCGGTCCGGTTGAATTTCCGGTTGATCCCATCGCGGCGATATTTTCACCCTTTTCAACCTCATCTCCAACTTTAACAAATAGTTTAGAAGCATGTCCATAACGAGTTCTCTTACCGCCGCCATGATCAATAACAATAGTATTACCATAACCGCCATTCCAGCCACCTTGAGCGATAACAACTGTTCCGCTATCAGCTGCATAAATTGGTGTTCCGATATGGTTGGCGATATCGACTCCGGTATGTCTCCAGGAATAATATTGAGTAATATTATGACCTTGCGTCGGCCAAGCCATTTTATTACCGCTAATTTTGATTGTTGGGGTTTTAATGAAATCTTTAATAATGGAAATACCAGTATAACTAGGAGTAGTTGCTTTTCTGACAGCGACTTCTTCTTCAATTTGTTTAGCTCCTGGTACAACAATTTTTTGACCGACTGTAATACTATTACCTAAAGTGTTGCAACTGACGATTTTTTCTAAATCAATATCATAATCTTGAGCGATTTTAGCCAGAGTATCCCCCTTCTTTACAGTATATAAGACGCCGCTATAAGGTAGAATTGCTAAACGATCGCCAGCGCGAATTAAACTATAGGCCGTTAAATTGTTGGCCCATAAGATAGTATTGACGGTAATTCCAAAATGGCGAGAGATAGTTGAAATAGTATCACCATCTTGAACCGTGTAATAGATAATTGATCGACGGGCAATTGCCGCCTCACTTGCCCCTTTAGGACTACCGCCTGATTCGAATAATTCCGGTTTAAAGACTAAATCGTTATTTTCATCAAATGAGAATGATGCTTCAGAATCAGACTCATCATTTGTATCGGTAGTGTCCTGTTTAGAGAGGGCACAGGAATCATCGAGGTACTTGTCTTTGCCGGCGGCAATAATGCTGTTTGGCGTGGAGACCTCTTCAATTAAATCATCTTGAGTAAGGTCAAATTCAGAACCGACAAAATTAGCCATAATGGTTTTCGGAATTTTCGTTTCCATCGATCCTGCCCGATCAGTATTTGTCCAGCTTGAAAAAAGAATTACGAAAACTAGGGTAAAAATGAAAATATAGACCGGTTGACGCCATAAAATCTCTAGCGGAGAATTTTTTATTAAACCTTTCTTGCGCCAGCGGAAAAGCTGATAGTATATTTTGACTAATATTTTATAAAAAATAGATCCTAAGAGCCAACGAAAAAATCCGGCTATAAGTCGGAAGATAGTTGCCAGTAGTTTTCTTAATAAAAGAGCGGCCTTAATCACTAATAAGCCGGTTTCTACGGCTACTTTTTTCAGTTGTCCTGGTTGAGATTTATTAATATGATTGTTTAAAGCTCATCACTATACTATCATTTTTAAACTTTTGTAGTCAATTTAAGAAAAGCCCCGGGCTCACCAAGGGCAATTCTTTCTTTGAAATTTATTTTACGATAACATCGAATGGTTTACTGCTGCCATAGGCTTCAGGAGCGTCTTGGCAGAAAGCAGCGACGTTTCTTTTAAAATAAGGAGGCTTGATTTCTTGAATTTTTCCAATCAGATAGTAGGATAAGGTAAACACTAAGCTGTAGCCGGCATTTTTTGGCAATTTTATTTCTAGCCTATTCTCTTTAAGTCCAAAATATTTATTTTCTCCGAAACTAATGACTAGTTCTTTGGTAGAATTATTAACGAACTTGGCGTGGCGCGCTTCGCCGAAACTGAAAGCCCGTAAAGATATATAGGGTCCAAATAATTCATTTCTCTTTATTTCCAGCATCGGAGCGATGGCACCGAATTCATCCGGAAGAATAAAAGAGTAGGCATTATATTTTTTTAGATCTTTTGATAATTTTAGAGAAGTGATAATTTTTTTAATACCATCGGCTCTTTCATCTTTAGCCGCCATTATCATTCCTAGATAAGTAGAAACATTGTAAGTATATGGTTCGGGAAGTTTTTTATAAACAATCGTTTGGTCAGCCAACTTAGCGGCGCTCGATTCTGGGCTACAAGTTAATAAAATAGTTTTTAGCCCGTTTTTCTTAGCCAATTTTATTTCCCAAACAGAATCTTTTTCGCCGGAAGCAGAAATAACCACTGCCTGAGTAATAACTTTACGTTTAATTAGCTTTTTGTAGCTAGTAATAACGTTTTTAAAATTACTTTCATTGGCAATTATTGCCGTTTGTTCAGAAAAGATGATTTGACCGGTATTAAAAGCGTTTCCACTGCCGACTACTAGAGGAAAATCTAAAGATTTAGAATTGAAGCGCGGTGGTTTATTTTTAACAAAGAAATCTAGTGCCGCAATAACAGTTTCATTTAAGTTAGGTAAATTATTAGAAGCCATATTTTTTAGGTTATTTTACTTATTTTTTAATTATAATTCATCTTGATTTTTATTTCAATTTACGGTAGGATAAGCTTAGGATAGAGATGATAATTAATGAATTTAATTTATGTCTGGACACTCAAAATGGGCGACAACACATCGCCAGAAAGAATTAGTTGACGCTAAACGTGGCGCCATCTTCACTAAGTTCGCTAATATTATAACGATTGCCGCTCGCAAAGGTGGCGATCCTAATGCTAATCCTTCGCTTCGTGCCGCGGTTGATCGGGCACGCGATGTTAGTATGCCGAAAGATAATATTGAGAGAGCGATTAAAAAAGGAACCGGTGAATTAGGCGGCGCTATTGTTGAAGAATTATTTTATGAAGGCGTTCTGCCCGGAGGAATACAAGTAGTAGTTAAATGCTTAACTGATAATAAAAATCGTAGCGGTTCGACTGTTCGTCACCTATTTACGAAAAATGGCGGTTCTTTCGGAGCGGTTTTATGGAATTTTTCCCAGCTCGGAGTAATTCGTATTGCCAATGAACAATTGAGCGAGAAAAAGATCAGCTATGAAGGATTGGAACTAGAACTGATTGATCATAATATTGTTGACTTCCAAAAAGAAGAAGAAGGAATTGTCATTTGCACGGAAGTAAAAGATTTACAAACGGTAAAAGATTTTTTGGAAGGAAAGGGATTAAAGATTGAATCAGCGGAAATTGAATACGTCGCTAAAGAAAAAGTAGCCAATCCGGCTGATGATAAACAGAAAATAGAAAAGTTTATGGAAGAATTGGATGATAATGAGGATGTTAATGACTATTACACTAATTTATTATAATCGCCGTTTATTATGGCAATGGCCAAAATAATTTTAGGAATCGATCCCGGGATTGCCGATACGGGTTATGGCGTAATAAAATCCGAGGGGAGTTGTTTGACTTGCCTAGCTTATGGTTCCATTAAAACGGGCAAGCAGCTCGATTTAGTGGCCCGTTTAGAAATACTTCACAATGAGTTGGATAAAATAATTAAAAAGTATAATCCCGATTTGGCTGCTATCGAACAATTATTTTTTAACAAAAATGTCCGCACCGCTCTGATTGTTGGCCAAGCCCGTGGTGTTATTCTCCTAACTCTTAAAGAAAATAATCTCGAAATTGCCGAATATACTCCTTCTCAAGGAAAGTCAGCTGTTTCTGCTTACGGTAAAGCCTCAAAATTGCAGGTTCAAAAAATGGTAAAATTAATTCTTCATTTAAATGAGTTGCCTCAGCCGGATGATGCGGCTGATGCGTTAGCGCTAGCCATTTGTGGTTTAAGTTTTCGTGTATGCCAAAAAAAGTAGTGCCAAAAAAACTGAAGATTGTTCATATTGCTTCTGAAGTTGCCCCGTTTTCCAAAACGGGCGGTCTTGGCGATGTCGCGCGCAGTTTACCGAAGGCGCTCAAACGTTTGGGTCATGATGTTATTTTAATTACGCCTTTATACGGACGTTCAATCGATAAAAAAGAGCATAAATTAGAATTGATTTTTAAAGATGTTGAATTACGTTTGAATTCTCAAGAAAAAATTAAAGTAAATTATTGGCGGGGCTATTTAATGGAAGATTTGCCGGTTTATTTTGTCGAAAATAAACATTTTTTTTCTAAACATAAAAGTATTTACGGCTCCGCTAAAGAAAATGCCCGTTTTTTAGTTTTTAATGTAGCGGCTTTGAAATTATTATCTCTTTTGAAATTTTCCGCCGATATTATCCATTGCCATGATTGGCAAACCGGTTTAATTCCTTATTATTTAAAAACAGATTTCCGTTATTCAAAAACTTTAAAAAAAGCCAAAACTGTTTTTACTATCCATAATTTAATTTTTCAGTTGGGACATAATTGGTGGGAGATACCGCCGGAGCGTAAGGATTATGGCCGTAGTAAAATTCCGCATTTAAATGATCCGCATTTGGAAGATCTGAATTTTGCTAAACGGGCAATCCGTTCGGCCGATATGATTAATACCGTCAGCGAACAATACCGCGAAGAAATAATGACTAAGAAATTCGGCCAGGATTTGCATCGTATTTTAAAAAATCGTTCCAGCCGTTTATTCGGGATAATTAATGGTATTGATTATAATACTTATAATCCCGAAAAGGATAAAGATTTATTCCGCCGTTATTCTTTGAAGAAGTTGGCACTGAAGGAGGATAATAAAAAGTATCTTCAGAAGAAAATCGGTTTGCCGGTCGACAAGACCATCCCAATTCTCTGCACAACTTCACGGGTTACTTTCCAAAAAGGATTTAATCTTATCTTAAAGATTATTGACTCACTTTTAAAATTGAATATCCAGATGATTTTTATGGGCGACGGAAGCAAGGAGTATATTCAACCGATAAAAAAATTACAGAAGAAGCATGGCGATAAATTAATTTGGCTGCCATTTGATCAGAAAAAAGAAAATCTCCTTTATGCGGCGTCCGATTTATTCTTGTTGCCATCAAATCATGAACCTTGCGGAATAAACCAATTAATTGCTATGCGCTATGGCTGCATTCCGGTCGTTCGCGAAATCGGTGGCTTGTATGATACGGTAGAAAATTTTGATCCGACTACCGGAAAGGGAACAGGATTTACCTTTGAATCCGAAGATGAAACTTTATTTTATGCGGCGATTATTCGCGCGCTGGAAAATTATAAGCATAAGAAAGTTTGGGCCAACTTGGTAAAACGAGCAATGAAACAATCAACCAGTTGGGAAATTCCGGCCAAAAAATATATTGAATTGTATAAAAAAGTTATTAGGGATTAAATTATGATTTGGATAAATTTTTTACATTTTTATCAACCGGCCAACGTTGAATTTTATAATATTCGCAAAGCGCTTGATAAGAGCTATTGGCGCCTTTTGCGGATGTTTGAAGAACATCCCGATTTAAAAATGACCATTAATGTTAGTGGCTGTCTATTGGAACGTTTGGAAGATGCCGGTGAAAAATCATTTATTGAACGTCTGCAGTTTTTAGTTAAGAAAGGAAGGGTGGAATTAACCAGTTCTGCTTATTATCATGGTTTTTTGCCGCTTTTACCAGAAAGGGAGGTTGTCCGCCAAATCAAAGCCAATGAAAAGATATTAAAGAAATTTTTTGGTAAAAATTTTAAACCTAGCGGTTTCTTTTTGCCGGAAATGGCTTATTCCCCGGCTGTTGCCAAAATAATCAAACGGCTCGGTTATCAATGGATTATTCTTGATGAGATAGCTTATAGTGGCGGAACCAATCAGCATCCAGACAATAGTCACCCCTATATTGACGAGGCTAGTGGTCTAAAAGTAATTTTTAGAGAACGCGATAAATCAAGCGCTTATCCACCTGATAAATTGTTTTCGCTTCTAAAAGAAAAAACAGAAAATAAAAATCAAGTTATTATCACGGCGACTGATGCCGAGCTTTATGGTTTGCGCCATGAAGATCCAACCGGTGAAATGGAAAAGATTGCCAAATCAAAAGAGTTAAAGACAATAACTATTTCCGCTTGGTTAAAAAAGATTGGGGCTAAAAAAGCTAGTAAAATAAAAATTTGGCCTTCATCTTGGGAATCGAATCCTGCCGATGTTAAAATTGGGAAGGCTTATAGCCTTTGGCAAGATAAGAATAATAAAATTCAAGTTAATCTTTGGAAATTGGCAGAACTCGCTTTATCGCTCGAAGATAAATATAAGAAAGATAAAAATTATTATTGGTATCTTTGGCATTTGGAACGCGGCTTAGCGAGCTGTACTTTTTGGTGGGCGAGCGCGCATGATTTTTCTAAAATATTTGGTCCTTATGCCTGGAGCCCGGACGATGTTGAGCGCGGCTTGGGCGATTTAGTCAGAAGCGTCCGCTCCTTAAATAATCCCAAGACAAAAAAGAAAAAATTAGAAGCCGAAAATTATAATTTAAAAATAAAAAAGATGATTTGGGAGAGACATTGGAAAAAACATTGGCAGAAAACTATATGAACAAAATTTTACCGTTATTCGATGAGAACTTCGTTGTTGATTATTTAAAACGTAAGCTCCTGCCTTTATATCCGGCCTTTACCGATATTAAGCGCGTTAAGATTGAACCATACAAAAAAATGATTTGGGAGACAACCTACCATGTCGTTGTTGGTTTTAAAGTTTATTTTTTAACGGCCAGAGGTTCGGAGGAAAATATGTCTATTGTCTGCTCGGCTCATAGCGATGAACCGCGCGAGAATGTTTATGCCGCTTTGGAATATCTTTGGGGAAAGAAATTTAATAGTGACGGAATTGACCTGCCTCGCCCTCTTTTTTATTCCCAGCATTTTAATGGTACTTTCTACCGAGCATTACAAGGAGAAAATTTGCTTTATTATATAAAGAATAAAGATATTGATTCCGTTGAAAAAATTGTTGTTTCTTCCGCTAATCTTTTTGCTAAGCTCCATTCTTTACCGGGCGATCATGAGGCTAATTTTAATCCTGATAATGCGAGAATTAAAACGGTTATCCCGGGAGTAGAAACTATTTTTACTGAGATGACCGCTCGCTATGGCAATAAATATACGCCGACTTTAAAAAAGGTTTATGACTATTTTATTTCCCAGGAAGAAAAATTTTTTGCTTCCGGCGTGCCATTAAAATTAATTCATGGTGATGCTCATCCGGAAAACATTATTAAAACCGGTGATGATCGGATAGGAATAATAGATTTTACGGATTTATGTTTAAGCGATTGTGCCCGCGATTTAGGGACTTTTCTCCAGCAGGTGGAATATAAAATAATGACGAAAATTGGGGATATGGCTTTGGCAGAAAGAATAAAAAAATTATTTTTAGATACTTATTTATCTGCCACCGGGCTGGAGCTTAATGATAGTTTACAGGAAAGGATAAATACTTATTATAATTGGACAGCTATCCGCACTTCAACTTACTGGTTTTTAAGATTCGGCCATAATGAAGAAAAAGCTGGATATTTATTGGAGATGGTTAAGAATAATTTAAAACTATAATATGGATGAATCCGGCCAGGTCAGAAAGAATATTCGGAAAATAAAAATCGCCCATCTCCATGTTTGGGATAAAAAGAATAAAGGAGATTTAGCAATAGTTTTAGCTGTCCAGGAGTTATTAAAAAAGAATTTTCCCGGTTGTAAAATAATTGATTTTTCCGTTTCTCTTCTTAGAGATGGGAAAATTTCAGACGCAACAAAGATTAATAAAGCTGATTTTATCGTAATCGGCGGCGGCGGAATATTCTATTCCTATTTTCTTCCTTACAATAAGGAGTTTATTAAAGCGATAACCAAGCCGATTATTATCTTTGGTGCCGGTTATATCAAAGAAGTTGACGCACCGGAATTGAGATCGGAAGAGGCCGCTAGCATCGCCTTTTTAGCACGCCAAGCTAAGTTGGTTGGCGTGAGAGATAATAATACCAAGAAGTTTCTAATTAAGAATGGAGTTTTAACTAATAAAATACAAGTTATTGGCGATCCCGCCGCTTTGCTTGAAGAAAAAAAACCGACGGCGGAAAAAATAAAATCTTTAAATTTAAATAATCAGAAAAATTCGCCACTCCGAATAGGGTTGAATCTTAATTATTCCGGTTGGTTGGGCTTTGGTAAATGGCATGAGGATATTTTGCGGGCTTATCGCGACGTGGCCGAATATTTTCAAAAAGAATATAGCAGTCAGACCGGAGAAGATGTTCAAATATATTATTTAAAACATCACCCGGGAGAAGACAATATTTATCCGGAATTAAAAATAAAAGGTTTACGAATTGTCGACTTAAAACCGGCTGAACAGAAATATGTTTATGGCCGTTTAGATATGATTGTCGGGATGATGCTTCATGTTGGAGTTATGTCATTTGGCGCCGGTACGCCGGAAGTAAGTGTAGCTTATGATTTAAGAAACCACAGTTTTGCCGATTATATCGGCCACCCCGAATTAGTTGTTGATCTGGAAACGCTTAAAAAGGGCGAGCTACTGAAAAGAGTAAAAATGGTTTTTAATAAGAAAGAAAAATATCAACAAGAATTTATTAATGTTAAAAAAGAAATAAATAATAAACAGCTGAAATTTTTAATTAGTTTATATGATAAAAAATTCTTCGCAAACAGATAAGGTTTCCGGGTTCTTGCCGGTGTTGGCCGCTTTTTTCGGTAATACAATCGTTTGCACAGCAAAATTTACTGGATTCTTTTTAACTGGTTCGGGCGCAATGTTTTCTGAAGCTATCCATAGTTTAGCCGATACTGCCAATCAATCGTTGCTCATTATTGGTGTTCGCAAAACAACCCAGAAACCAAATCATCTTTTTCCTTATGGCTATGGTAAAGAAAGATATATTTGGGCGCTTATTTCCGCTTGTGGAATATTTTTTATCGGTTGCGGCGTGACCGTCTATCACGGAATCGATGCTCTAATTCATAAACCGGAAGTACATTTTAGTGCTTGGAATCTTTACATTCTCTTAGCTGCTTTTATTATTGAATCATTTACTTTTTTCTTGGCTTTCAAGGATGCTAAAAAACATCATCCTGGCCAAAAATTAAAAACTATTCTTGAAGAATCCGATCCGACAACACTCGCCGTAATATATGAAGATGGCTTGGCGGTTATCGGTGTTGTCTTGGCCGGTACGAGTATTATTTTATCAAAATTAACCGGAGAAGTGTTTTGGGATGCAATCGGTTCTATCGCTATTGGTATTTCTTTAGGTATAGCGGCGATAATGTTGATTTCTAAAAATAGAAATTATTTGATTACCAAAGCTGTTCCGGCCGAGACGGAAGAAATTATTCTAGAGATATTAAATAATGATCCGGCTGTTGAAAAGATTTTAGATTTTAAATCAGCCGTACTGGATGTTGATAAATATCTTATAAAATTTGATTTGGAATTTAACGCTTCTTCCTTAATGAAAGAATTTAACCAGCATCATTTTCTGGAAAATGAATACGAGGAAGTTAAAGAAAGTTATGAGAATTTTTTGAAATTTTCCGTTGATTATATGGATCGTGTTCCACGCCTAGTCGGCCGGAAAATAGACGATATTGAAAAGAAGATACGTGCTAAAGTTCCAGAGGCGGTGTTTATTGATATTGAAATCAATTAGGCTTTTTGCTCAATTCTGCTATAATTTATAATATTGGAGTTTGTATTTGCTCCCTTAATTAATTCTGTCTAATTTTGCATCTAAAATATGGGAAGAAAAAAGAAAAATAGTAATCCCTTGGATTATATAAATTTACCGGAAATAAACCTTAATGAAAAAGCCAAAAAAAGCATTTTTATTGTTTTTCTTATAGTCCTTGGGCTGGTTAGTTTACTTGGTCTTTTCGATTTGTCCGGCCATTTTGGCCAGTTTATTGCCAAGTGGTTAATGCTTATTTTTGGTTTCGGCAAATGGCTGGTCCCGCTTATCTTTATATATTGGGCGGTTATTTTAATTAGAAAAGCGAAGAACCCGTTAAAGTTTACTGATTATCTCGGTTTAGGCTTTCTTTTTATCTCCTATCAGACCCTTTTCCACTTTTTTCTGGATGTCTCTACTTGGGAGAGCCAAGTTGAGGCCGGTATCGGGGGTGGTTATATTGGATTATATTTAAGCAAATTCTTCTATTATATTTTTGGTTTTTGGGGCGGAGTCTTAGTTCTTTTTGCTTTGTTGTTGATTTCGCTTGTTTTGGTTTTTAATACTTCGCTTTCACAAATTGTCGGTGACGAGAGTTTCTTTGCTAAAATTTTCAAGCCATTTGGATTATTTTTCAAGAATCTATTTTCTGGTTCAGAGGTTGAAGATGGTAATGAGGGGAAAAAATTTGTCGCTGATGCCAAGGAGGAAATTTTAAATTCTTGGCAGAAGAAAGAAGTAAAACCGGATGAAGTTGAAGAGGAAGACGAAGAAGAAACAGTTTCGCCGGCCAAGGCTTTGGCCCAGAAAAATACACCGAAGATTCAGGAAAAAATTGTTTGGCCAAAACGGACAATTAAAATTGATATGCCGCTAGAATTATTAAACAATAAATTTGCTAAAGCCATCGGTGGTGATACCGAAGCTAACGCTTTAAAAATTCATAAAACTTTAGAAAAATTTGGAATTGAAGTTGAGATGGGAGAAACGAAAGTCGGTCCGACGGTTACCCAATATACTTTTCGTCCGGCCGAAGGCGTTAAGCTTTCTCGTATTACGACCTTAAATAATGATTTATCGCTTTCTTTAGCGGCGCATCCCATCAGAATTGAAGCGCCAATTCCCGGTAAATCTTTAGTTGGAGTTGAAGTACCAAATCGTTCTAAAGCGATTGTTGGACTTCGTGAAATTTTGGAAGATCAAGCATTTAAAGATCGAAAAAATAATCTTTTTGTCGCGTTAGGTAAAGATGTTTCCGGTACAGCCTGGCTTTATGATTTAACACGCATGCCGCATCTTTTGGTTGCCGGCGCCACTAATTCCGGAAAGTCAGTCTGCTTAAATGCAATTATTGTCAGTTTGCTATATCAGAACAATCCGGATGATTTACGCTTTATTATGGTTGACCCGAAACGTGTTGAGCTCCCGACTTATAATGGCATTCCTCATTTACTTACTCCGGTTATTACTGATGTTAATAAAACGATTAATGCTTTGAAATGGTGTTTGAACGAAATGGAAAGGCGTTATGACATTTTAAATAAAGCCGGCAAGCGCAATATTCAATCATATAATTTGGTGGCTAAAGAAAAACTTCCTTACATTGTTTTTATTATTGATGAACTTGCTGATTTTATGATGACGGCCGGAAAAGATATGGAAGCGGCGATTATTCGTTTAGCCCAGATGTCCCGCGCTATTGGCATCCATTTAATTTTGGCGACTCAGCGTCCAAGCGTTGATGTCATTACCGGTTTGATTAAAGCAAACATTCCGACTCGTATTGCTTTCTCGGTTGCTTCATTAGTTGATTCTAAAACAATTTTAGATTCTTCCGGAGCGGAAAAATTATTAGGGCAAGGCGATATGTTATTTATGACCGCAGAATTTTCTAAACCGAAAAGAATTCAAGGCGCCTATTTAAGTGATGAAGAAATAAATGATGTAGTGAACTATATTAAGGAAAAGAGCGGTCCGGCAGAATATTTGGAAGGCGTGACTGATCGCCAAAAAGTCGGCGGCAATGCCGGAGTTGGATTAGACGGGAATCATGGCGATGAAGATGAATTATTTGAAGCGGCTAAAGAAATTATTGTTAAAGCCGGGAAGGCATCAACTTCAATGTTACAGCGACGTTTATCAATCGGCTATGGCCGTGCCGCTAAAATTTTAGACATGCTTGAAGAGAACGGAATTATCGGTCCGTCTAATGGTGCCAAACCGCGCGAAGTTATGATTAGCCAAGATCAATATGAAGCGATGGGAGCGGAAGTAATAAGCGGTATTCCGATCCATGATCGCGCTACCGCCAAGCGTCCCGATAGTTATTTGGCTGGCGATGAAGGTAATGATGATACCTTGGTATTCAAGACAGATAAGATTAATTCTGAAGAAAAAACAGAAGAAGAGCCGGAAATAGAATCTGAAAAAGAATCAGAAGAAGATATCAACAGCCAAGAAGAAATAAAAGCAGAATTAAGCTTGACTACAGAGCAAGAAGAGGAGATAATTAATGATGAAGATGAGATTATAGAAGAAATCCATCAAGAAGAGAAAAAAGTTAAAAAAGAAAGCTTTAAGCCGGAGCCGGATAAGGAAGCAATAAAGAAAGAAAAACCGGAAGTAAGCAGTAAGGCTTTTGAAGAAGATGATGAGATGTTTTTCTCTAAGTAAAGCTCAGAATAACAGATTACGGCTGTAACATTTAAAGAGTTTATTCGTATTATTATATAGAAACTAGGGCTCGAATCGCGAAAGCGGTTTGTTCCCGAATACGGCTGAATAAAAAAAGAAAGATTAAACAAAACCACCCCTCGGAATCGGGGTGGTTTGTTGTATTGACATAATTTATAATTTGTAGTATAGTTAAGAGTTAAATTGCGTCCTTTGACAATATTAGTTAGCTTGTGAAAATTACCGGGTTTGCTAGATTTTTAGCCATTCCGGTAATTTTCACAATGTCTAATTAAAAAAATAATTGAAAATGAAAAAAATTGTAGCTCTCATCGTGGTCTTAACAAGTTTAACTTGTGTTTTTTCTGTGTACGGCAATATTGATTTACAGCCAAGAAATGCGCGTTTTATCGATAATTCAGTCACTGGTATAGGTCAAAAAACAGGCTTATATGTTTATGTCCAAAATAATGGCACTGAAGATTTCCAGGGAACATTTATGCTGAAATTATGGTCATATAGCGGTGACATAGTCTTCAACTATTCTGGTACTATATGTGCAGAAAGCTATCAGGAAATTTATTTGCCGATTACTTCAGCAAAAGATATTTATTCTATTCAAATTGATTCACATAATGATGTTGTGGAATCAAATGAAGACAATAATTATTTTTGTTATCAGGATGGTGCTCCACAGACAGCGATTATTTCTAACGGGATGGCGGCTAGCGATTACCGCGATACGTTATTCGTTTTGCCGGGTGAATATTTTTATCAGCAATTTTCCATGTCTGAACTTAATTATCAGAAAGCTGTTTTTGGTTTTGATTTTAAAGCTTATACATATGGCCTTGGAGATGCGCAAGATTATTTCTTTGGCGTCCAATCTATCTCTCAGTCTGATTCTCAAACAGGAGAATTGTATGGCGGAAAATATTCCTTTCAATCTACATCCTATCAAAACAATAATGCCTATTGTCAGTGGATGGCTGATTCATCAGCTGCTGCTATAGATTATTTTTGGTTAGGACATTTTTATGGAGTTGCTAAAAATATGGCAGTTGGATCAGAGGCTAATATTTATATTAGTATTAATTGCGCGACTAACAATTTACTGAGCCAATATTATAATGTTAATAAAACCATTAAGGTTGTTGATCGCATCCGTGGCGATGTGAACGATGACGGTATTGTCGATCAAAAAGATCTTGATATTTTAATTGATGTTATAAATAATAATTTATACAATCCTTGTATGTCATTTAAAGACATATATCAGGAGAATGGAATGAATTATGGCGCCGGAATGGTCCTTTTTTCCCAGCCGGATTTTATTAGCAATTGTTTGTTGAATATCTGGCTTAATGATAAAACTGATCCTTTAGTGCAGGGATTAGGTATTGGAGAATTAATATCTAAAACATCTCCTGGAAGCCAGAATTCTTCTGTTCAGCAAATAGCTAACACCTTCGAAATATCAGGAGAAAGTTTGAATATTAAAGCGCCTGGGGCTGATCTGTATAACGTTACTGCTCAGACAACCGAAGGAAAAGCTTTCCAGTCTACTGGTAAGATAGGCGAACAAATTAAGGTCCCGGTGGGATTAAAGAATGTTCGTGTTGAAACCGTGAAAGTTAAACAAAGCCTAACCGCCGTAACCTCGGTAAAAAGCAATATTAATGTTTCTGTTTATCCGACTAAAATATCGGATTACGTAAATATTAAATCCGTTGACAAGGGAATTGTCAGAGTGGTAAATTTGAACGGTCAAATTATTTTTTCTTCGGAGCTGAAAAGCGAAGAAGAATTAAGAATTAGCGCTTCAAGTTGGGCTAGTGGAGTTTATATCGTAAATATAAGTTCTGCCACTGGTAATAAAACCGTTAAAGTTATTAAGTAAAATTTAAGTAAAATTGTATTTAGAATATGCCCTTCCAAAAAAATTGGAAGGGCTTTTTTATTTCTTGAAAACTCTGGTATAATAAGCTATATGTTAGAAAAAATAAAAAAACTTATCCCGCATAATCTTTTTAAAGCTCTCCAGCCGCCTTATCATTTTTTGGTCGCTTTTTTGGCGGCTCTTGTTTATCATTTTCCGAGCCGAAAGATGATTATTATCGGCGTCACTGGAACTGCCGGCAAGACTTCAACGGTTTATTTGATTGCTAAAACTTTGGCCGCCGCTGGCTATAAAACTGGTTTTACCTCGACGGCAGTTTTTTCTGATGGTGATAAGGAATGGTTGAACGATAAGAAAATGACGATGCCCGGGCGTTTTTTTATTCAAAGAACTCTACACCAGATGCTTAAGAACGGCTGCCGTTATGCGATAGTTGAAACTACTTCGGAGGGTATAAAACAATTCCGCCATCGTTTTATCAATTATGATGTATTAGTGTTTACCAATCTTTACCCTGAACATATTGAATCACATGGCAGTTTTGAAAAATATAAAGAAGCTAAAGGACTTTTATTTGCACACCTTAAACATTGTGCGACTAAATATATTAACGACAAGAAGATAGTTGTTAGACCAGCCAGTAATCTGAAAAAATTAGATTTTACCAGAGTTTTTAAAACGATTATCGTTAATGGCGATGATGAACAAGCTAATTATTTTTTAAATTTTTGGAGCGAAGAAAAAATTGTTTACTCTTTTCGTTCGGAAATAAATCCTGATATATTTTTAAAAAATTTATCCAGTGAAGCCCAGGTTAAGGATTTCAAAATTATTAAAGGCGCTGATGTAACTTCAACGACTCAAGGAGTGTCTCTCCAAATTGAAAATGAATTAGTGAATCTTAAGCTTTTAGGAGAATTCAACGCGATTAATGCTTTAGCCGCTTATGCTGTTGGCAAAAATCAGGGGCTGGAGAATAAAAAAATAATTGCTGGGCTGGAAAGTGTCAGCGGATTAGCTGGAAAATTAGAATTAATAAATGCTGGTCAAAATTTTACGGCGATTGTTGATTATTCTTTTGAGCCTAGGGCAGTAGAAAAACTCTATGAAGCGATTTCTCTTATTCCTCGCAATAAGGTTATCCATTTATTAGGTTCAGCAGGAGGAGGCAGGGATCGTGCTCGTCGACCGATTTTAGGCAAAATGGCAGCTGAGAACGCGGACATTATTATTGTCACCAACGAAGACCCTTATGATGAAGATCCAATGGAGATTATTAATCAGGTGGCTGAAGGAGCAGAGAATGCCGTTAAGAACGGGAAAGTTTTGAATAAAAATCTTTTTAAAATATTAGATAGGCGTGAAGCAATAAAAAAAGCGCTAGAATTAGCTGAAGAAGGGGATATAGTGTTATTTACCGGCAAAGGAGCCGAACAGCATATTTGTATTTCCGGCGGTCAAAAAATTCCTTGGGACGAAAGACAAGTTGTTCACGATGCGATTGTGGAGAAACTGTGTGTTGACAAAGGGTAAAAGATGTTATATTATAAAAACATTAACACTTTTTTAACTAAAAAAAGTGATTTATCAAAAAATAATTAATTAAATAAACGTCAAACTCAAGCCATTTGGGATTGGGATTTTTTTGTTAAGTAAATTATTGTCCTTTTTTTGTTTTTTCTCTATTGTTACATAAATATTTTATAAATATACGTCCTATGTCTACAAGAAAATCATTTTCTGAGCTACGAGAGATTATGCCCCTGCCAGACCTAATCGAGATTCAGAAAGATTCTTATGATTGGTTCCTAAAAGAGGGACTAGCTGAATTATTTGATGAAATAAATCCAGTCACCGATTTTATCGGTCGCGACTTGGAATTATATTTTGAAGATTACTATTTAGACGAACCAAAATTCTCCGAGCTGGAAAGCCGTGAGAAAAATATCACTTACGAAGCGCCATTACGCGTTAAGACTAGACTTCTCAATAAAAAAACAAACAAAGCTATTAGCCAAGAAGTTTTTCTTGGTGATTTTCCTTTGATGACTGAACAGGGAACCTTTATAGTTAATGGTATTGAAAGAGTTGTCGTCTCTCAGTTAATTCGTTCCGCCGGCGTTATGTTTACCGCTGAATTTGTTAAAGGTAAAAAATGCTATGGCGCAAAAATTATTCCGAATCGTGGTGCCTGGCTAGAAGTTGAATCCGATTCCAATAAGGTTTTATGGGTACGCATTGATCGTAAAAGAAAAGTCGCTATTACTTCATTATTACGTGCTTTTGGCTATACCACCGACGAAGAAATGATTAAGTTATTCGCCGATGTCGACTTAGTCAAGAATAAAGACGAAAAGACATTTATTGAAGCGACTATCGAAAAAGATGCCGCCAAGACAGAAGCGGAAGGTTTGCAAGAAGTCTATCGCCGCATTCGTCCGGGAGATTTGGCTTCCGTTGAAAATGCTCGTCAATTAATCCATTCAATGTTTTTCCGTTTTGATCGTTATGATTTCGGCCGTGTCGGACGTTATAAATTAAATCGTCGTTTCAGTTTGGATTTACCGGCAAATAAAAAAGAAAATCGCATTTTACGTAAAGAAGATTTAGTTTTGATAATTAAAGAAGTTATTCGTTTAAATCTTACTAAAGAACCGGAAGATGATATTGATCATCTTGGTAATCGCCGTATTCGTGCGATTGGCGGTTTAATCCAGAATCGTTTCCGTGTTGGTTTGGCGAGAATGGAACGTATTATTAAAGACAGAATGTCGACTTCTGATATTGTTTCTCTTACTCCTTCAAAATTAGTTAATGCCCGTCCAGTTATTGGTGTTGTTCGTGAATTTTTCATGTCTTCCCAGTTATCTCAATTTATGGATCAAACCAATCCGCTTGCTGAACTGGAGCACAAACGTCGTTTATCCGCGATGGGGCCGGGCGGTTTAACTCGTGAACGCGCCGGATTTGATGTCCGTGATGTACACGCTACTCATTATGGCAGAATTTGTCCGATTGCTACTCCGGAAGGTCCAAACATTGGTTTGGTCGGCCATTTAGCTTCTTATGCTCGTTTAAATAGCTACGGCTTTTTAGAAACTCCATATCGTAAAGTTGTTAAAGATAAGAAAGGTAGCCGTGTTACTGACGAGATAGTTTATCTTGATGCATTTGAAGAAGAAAAATATATTACTGTCGATGCCACTGCGCCAATTGATAAAGATGGTTACTTTATTTCTCATAAATTTGAAGTGAGAAAGTTCGGCCAGCCAGGCGTTGAAGAAACCAGTAAAATAGATTTCATGGGTGTAGCCGCTAATCAGATTATTTCCATTGCCACTTCACTTATTCCTTTCATGGAACACAATGATGGACAAAGATCTTTGATGGGTACGAACATGCAACGTCAGGCCGTCCCTCTTGTTAAACCGGAAGCGCCGATTGTCGGTACCGGTGTTGAAGCCAGAGCTGCTCGTGATTCCGGTCATGTGGCTATTGCTAAAGAAGATGGTGTTGTTACTCGTTGCGAAGCCGGTTTAATTGAAATTCAAAATAAAAAAGGCGTTGTTGATAAATATACTTTAAATAAATTTTTACGTTCCAATTCTTCAACCTGTATCAATCAGCATCCGACTGTTAATATGGGCCAGAAGATTAAGAAGGGTGATATTTTATCCGATGGTCCAGCAATTGATGATGGTGAATTAGCTTTAGGCCGTAACGTTCTGGTCGCTTTTATGACCTGGGAAGGTTACAACTACGAAGATGCGGTTATTATTTCTGAACGTTTAGTTAAAGATGATGTCTATTCATCTATTCATATAGAAAATTATACAATTGATGTTCGCGATACCAAACTTGGTCAAGAAGTTATCACTAATGATATTCCGAATATCAGTGAAGAGAAGTTAAAAAATCTTGACGATGAAGGTATTATTCGCATCGGTACCGAAGTCTCAAGCGGTGATATCTTAGTTGGCAAAATTACTCCGAAAGGAGAAACTACTTTATCGGCTGAAGAAAAATTATTACGCGCTATTTTCGGTGAAAAAGCGAAAGATGTCCGTGATTCCTCTTTATATCTTGAACATGGTGAACATGGCAAAGTTGTCGATATTAAAATATTCTCTCGTGAAGAAGGCGATAAATTATCAGCCGGCGTTTTGAAATCTATTCAGGTGGCGGTTGCTAATATGAGAAAAGTTCAGGTTGGCGATAAGATGTCCGGACGCCATGGTAATAAAGGTGTTATTTCTCAGGTTGTCCCGATTGAAGATATGCCTTATATGGCGGATGGTACTCCAATCGATGTTATTTTATCACCGTTAGGTATTATTTCTCGTATGAACCTCGGTCAATTACTTGAAACTCATATGGGCTTTGCCGCTCAAAAGTTAGGGTACAAAGTTATGACCCCGGCCCTAAATGGTATTAGCGAAGCTCAAATCAAATCCGAACTTATCAGAGCCGGTTTACCGGAAGATGGAAAAGTTACTTTATATGATGGTAAGACGGGAAGTCCTTATGACAATACTATTACTGTCGGTTATAAATATGTCTTGAAACTTAACCATATGGTTGAAGATAAGATTCACCAACGTTCTATTGGTCCTTACTCTTTGATCACACAACAGCCTTTAGGTGGTAAAGCACAATTCGGCGGGCAGAGATTCGGAGAAATGGAAGTTTGGGCTCTTGAAGGTTATGGTGCCGCTCATACTTTGCAGGAAATGTTAACAATCAAATCCGATGACGTTCCAGGCCGCAGTAAAGCTTATGAATCTATTATTAAGGGTGAGGAAATCGAGAAATTAAATGTTCCTGAGTCATTTAATGTTTTAATCCGTGAGCTTAAAGGTTTAGGTTTAAATGTTGAATTATTGGGTGGCGATGGTGGCCAACCCGCTTCTGAGGTTGTTACGGAAATCGATGAAGAATTAAAGAATGATGAAAAGTTTATCTATGATAAGCCGGAAATTATAGCGACCTTATTAGAAGAGGGCGAGGGTAAAGAATAATTATTAATTAGCAATTATTAATATATGTTAAATCCAATAAAAACTAGCGACTTCAGCGCTATTCGCCTTAAACTCGCTTCCCCAGAAGAAATTCTCGATTGGTCTCATGGCGAGGTAACTCGTCCGGAAACTATCAACTATCGTACGCAAAAACCGGAAAAAGACGGTCTTTTCTGCGAAAAGATTTTTGGTCCGACCAAAGATTGGGAATGCGCCTGCGGAAAATATAAAAAAATTCGCTATAAAGGCATTGTTTGCGATAAATGCGGCGTGGAAGTTACGCGCAGTGTTGTCCGCCGTGAACGTTTAGGGCATATTACTTTGCAGGTCCCGGCTACTCATATTTGGTTTTTAAGAGGTCTTTCTTCTAAAATCGGCTTGCTTTTGAATTTAGGCATTCAGTCTTTGGAAAAAGTTATTTATTATGCGAGCTTCATTGTTACCGATGTTGATGAAACCTTGAAAGACGCAACTATTGAACAAATCAAATCCGAATATAAATCAAAAGTTAAGAGTATTGATAACGATTATAATAATCAGATAAAGAAAATAAAAGAAGATGGCGGTAAGGATTCGGAAAGCGAAATTAAAGAAGCAACTAAAGCCAAGGCTGACAGGATGGCTCGTCTGGATGAAGATTTTGGTGTTACCCAGAAAGAATTAAAAGAATTAAAACCGCTTTTAATTTTATCAGAACAGCAATATCAAAGTTTAAGTATGAAATTCGGCCATGTCTTTGAAGCTTCAATCGGCGCCGAAGCAATCCGCAAGTTATTAGAAAAAATTGATTTGGATGCCAGTATTACTAATTTGGAAAGTAAATTAACCGATGCAGTTGACTCCAAGAAAGAAAAATTAGTTAAGCGTTTGAAACTGCTTAAGAGTTTTAGAAATAATAATATTCGTCCGGAATGGATGATTATGACTGTTTTACCGGTCGTTCCACCGGATTTGCGTCCGATGGTCGCTCTTGATGGCGGTCGTTTTGCTGCTTCCGATTTAAATGATTTATATCGTCGCGTTATTAATCGCAACAATCGCTTAAAACAGTTGATTGATTTAAATGCGCCAGAAGTTATCTGTCGCAACGAAAAAAGAATGTTACAGGAAGCAGTTGATGCTTTGATTGATAATTCCGCTCGTCATACTAAAACCGTTACCGCTTCTACCGGACAAAAAAGACAATTAAAATCTTTGGCCGATACTTTAAAAGGTAAACAAGGACGTTTCCGCCAGAATTTATTAGGTAAACGTGTCGATTATTCCGGTCGTTCCGTTATTGTTGTTAATCCAAAATTAAATCTTGACCAGTGCGGTTTACCGAAGATTATGGCCCTGGAATTATTTAAACCGTTTATTATTGCTCAGCTTATTAAAAGAGAAATAGTTCATAATGTCCGCAGTGCTTCTCGTTACATCGAAGCTGGTCATGATGAAGTTTGGGATATTTTGGAAGAAACAGTTAAGGGCGCTTACGTCTTATTAAATCGTGCTCCTACTTTGCATCGTTTAGGTATTCAGGCTTTCCGCCCGATTTTAATCGAAGGTAAAGCTATTCAAATTCATCCCCTCGTTTGTACGGCTTTTAATGCCGACTTTGATGGTGACCAAATGGCTGTTCATGTTCCGTTAACTAAAGAAGCTCGTCATGAAGCGGAAACATTAATGCTTTCCACTCATAATTTACTTAAACCGGCGACCGGCGATCCAATCGTCGCTCCGGCTCAAGATATTGTTTGGGGAACTTATTATATAACTTCAATTGATAAAGATTATAACGACAAAAAAGTTGAAGACATGCATTATTTTTATAATGAAGATGAAGCAAAATTGGCTTACGAGAGTAACTTTATTGATCTTCACGCGGCCATCAACGTTAAATATAATGGTGTCATGTTAAAGACCACTGTCGGCCGTTTAATTTTTAATTCTTTGCTTCCAGAAAAACTAAAATATATTAATGATGTTGTCGGCAAAGGTAAATTAAAAGATTTGATCCGCGATTGTTTGCGTATTTACGGTGAAGAAGAAACTGTTAAATTTATTGATGGTTTAAAGAATCGTGCTTTTGCCTTTATTACTAAGTCCGGTCTATCTTGGGGCTTTGGTGATTTACCTAGCTTGCCAGAGAAAGATCATTTGATTGATTTAGCCAATGAAAAGGTTGAGCTTATTCAGGAACAATATGAAGAAGGTCTTCTGACCGAATCAGAACGCTACGCCAAGGTTATTGAAGAATGGACTAACACTAAAGATAAAATTGCCGATATTTGTAAGAAAGGATTAATGGATATTTTGCCAGTTTTCTCGATGATTGATTCTGGCGCTCGTGGTTCTTGGGCTCAACCGGTACAGATTTTAGGTATGAAAGGCTTGGTTACTTCTCCATCCGGCGCAATTATCGAATTACCGGTTAAGGGAAATTTTAAGCAAGGATTTGGTGTTTTGGAATACTTTATTTCCACTCATGGTGTACGTAAAGGTTTGTCTGATACTGCACTCCGAACAGCTAACGCTGGTTATTTAACTCGCCGTTTAGTTGATGTTTCCCAGGATGTTATTATTGCTGAAGATGATTGTGGCGATACTGTTGGTATGACTTTAAACCGTGCAGAAATAGAAGCTAATGGTGAAGATTTTTTCCGCCGCTTGACTGGGCGTTATGTTGCCAAAGATATTAAAGATGTTAAGGGTAAAGTTGTTCTTGAAGCCGGCGAAATTTTAAATGAAGAACATATCAAGCTTTTAAAAGAGAAAGATATCCAAGATGCCTGCGTTCGTTCTGTTTTAAGCTGTAAGATGCACAAAGGTATCTGCGCCAAATGTTATGGTTGGGACTTGGCTTATAATAAACCGGTTAAGATGGGTTCAACTGTCGGTATTATTGCCGCTCAATCCATCGGTGAGCCAGGAACTCAGCTTACCATGAGAACTTTCCATAGTGGAGGTGTTGCTGGTCAAGATGATATTACCCAAGGTTTACCGCGTGTTGAAGAAATTTTTGAAGCGCGTTCTCCTAAGAAAAAGGCTTTGATTTCCGATGTTGCCGGCCGTGTTAAAATAGAATTTGCTCAAAAGACTATTACTGATAAGGATGGTAAAGAAATTTTTGTTAACAATCCCCAGGCGAAGATTCTTAGTATCTTCTACAAAGGCAAGGACCATGACAAATATTATTTTTCGGAGAAGATGAATGAAATAAAATTAGCTACCGGCGCGACTGCTAAAGACAAGAAAAAGTTAGAAGTTAAGGTGACTGTTAAAGAAGGGGAAGAAGTGGCTAAAAACTCCGAGCTTTTCAATATCAGCGGAGAAGTTGTTCGTTCTAAATCAGCCGGCAAAGTCACAGTTACTGATAAATATATCAGTGTCGCTAAAGATGTTGAGAAGGTTAAGGAATTTTCTATCCTTAAGGGCACTATGCTTATGATTAAGGACGGCGATATCATTGAACGCGGTACACAGTTAACTGAAGGCAGTCTTGATCTTAGAGAATTGTATAAATTAAAAGGACAACTTGAAACCCAGAAATATATTATTAAAGAAATTCAATATGTTTATGGTTCTCAAGGACAACCGCTTAATGATAAGCATGTAGAAATTATTGCCCGTCAGATGTTCTCTCGCTATTTAGTTAAGGAAGCTGGTGATACTAATTTGCTTCCAGGCGAAACTATTGAAGATGAAGTTTTAGCTCAGGCAAATAAGAATGTAAAGAAACCGGCCGAAGCGGAAAGATTACTGCTTGGTATTACTAAAGCATCTCTGACCACTGACAGTTTCTTATCCTCTGCTTCCTTCCAAGAAACTTCCCGTGTTTTAATTGATGCCGCTGTTAATGGCAAGATTGATTATCTCGAAGGTTTGAAAGAGAATGTTATTATCGGCTGTTTGATTCCTGCCGGTACCGGTTATAAAGGTAAGAAAAAACGCGCTGATTATGGAAAATAGTTTGCTTAAATAGATCAAAAATAAAAAATACTCGGTACATTAAGTGCCGAGTATTTTTTATTAGAAGTTTAAACAAATAGTTAGTTATCCTTGTTCTCTAGATTTTTTTTGGCGAATTTCAAATAAGCTTTCTCCTCCTCGATAATTATTTTGGCATATTCCAAATCAGCTTTTTTTATTTTTTCATCTATTTTCGTCAAAAATTTTTTATTTTCTTCACTCGCCTCATCTAACTTGGTGGCTAGCAAATCGCTGTCATTATTTTTATTCATAAAATTTAATTGGCCGATGTTTCAATCAGTCTTTTAGCTTTTTCCTCGGATCCAGTTATATTATTATTTTTTAACAAGCTAGCTAAAAAACTAGTGGCTTCTAAGCCATTAATATCTTTTTTATCCTTAAATTGTTTATTAAAAGCAGTAACAAGATTAACCTTTATTGATAGGGCTAAATCTTTATCGCCGTTTTTTATATAATTAGCCCATTGGGCCGGAGTTTTAATAACCGCTTCTAATTTATTATCTTCCTCTTTTTCATTGTTTTTTGGCTGAGCGTTCTTTTTGTTATTTTTTGACGTAACATTATCTTCTGCTTTTTGCTTTTCCGGATTTTGCCCATTATTTTTTAATTGAGCTTTGCTTTCCTCAATGATTTCTGCTTTAGTTTTGCCGATTGTTTGCAGTCTTTTTACGTATGGGTTGAGTTCCTTTTGGTTATTTTTTAACACCTCCATTCTTCCCTTAACGTCTTTTTCTCTATTTTTTATTTCTTCGTGTTGCTTATTTAAAATTTCCATTTTTTCTTTAAGTTTTCCTTTTATTTCCTGGGAAGTTTCTCCTGTGCCCTTTATATTTTTAAAGGCAGATTCGTAAGTTTTAATATCATTTTCCAAGAATAGACGCTTATCATTTATAGCTGATTCTATGTTCTCGTATTCACCTAAAAGACTACCTATCTTTTCGTATTTTTGTCCAGCGGGATATTCAGATATTTTTTCTTGCAATTCCGCCCCCTTTTGATCTTTATCTGCAATCAGTAATTCTTTTTCTTGGCTCATCTTTATTTCCATTAACGAAAATTCTTCCGGACTAATTAGATTTTTAACAGCATCCAAATCATTATTAGCAGTCGCTTCATGATCCGTTAATTTTCTTTTTGCTTCTAGCAAATCCGAGCCTAAGCCTTTTTCAAGATTATCTAAGCTTTTATCAGTTGTTTTTCTGGCCATTTCTGATAATTTTTCATCGTAACCTTTGTGTCTTCTTAAAAATTTATTAATACCTAAACCCGCTCTATCAAATAATGAAGATTGTCCAACGACCTCTTTTTTGCCGCTACGTTCAAGTTCGCTTTGAACAACGGAATTTTCCACATCTTCAGAAAGTAGGCTTAAATGCGAAATAGCGCCATCAAGATGCAATATTTGTTCTTCGTGGCTTTTATTCTCTAAATCCTTGGAGTTAAATATCTTTTCTTCCCCCTCGGTATTTTTGATTTGTTCGTTGTTCATATTAGTGTTTTTACGCAATTTGTATTAACAATATTAAGTTTATAATATCAGAATATCGTAAATTTGTAAAATTTATAGTCAATATTCTTGTAGAAAACAGGTATTTGAGGGGCTTTTTTTATTATAGAAAATGAAGTAAAATAAGAGTAGATATGATAAAACCGTTTTGGACAAAATGGCAATTTTTGTTTAAGTTCCGTTTAATTTTGGGGCTTATTTTACTTATTTTTGTTCTCTCTTTTTTGTATCTTAAAATTGTCCCCTTCGGCCATATTAGTTATAGTCGTGATTATACTTCTATTTGGCATTCCGGTAAGGGATTTATCTATGGCTTTACGCCGGAGGAAAGAGTTGATTTAAAAAGCGGAGAAGTTCCGCGCGTTGTTGGCGATCCGGTTTATTTTTCAGTTTTCACGCCACGAACTTTTGATAAGGCAAAAATGACCATAACTTATCGCGATAATCTTACTCTTGATATGCCGATTGTTGAAGCTGGTATCCTGGTTGATAATATTGTCTGGCGTTATGATTTAAAACCGGTTGATAATAAAGCCCTTGATTATTTAATGTTGCGTTGGAATAAAACAGAAGAAAATGGTCATCTTTTTTTACAAAAAGAAAAAAATTATTCCAGTTTAGCTGATTGGGAAAAAGATTTGGCAAATGGGCAGTTAAAAGGTTGTAATGATAATTTAGCTGATTGCTTAGCAGTCTATAATTATTCTCCGAAGTATAATTATCAGATTTTTAATTATCAGCCTTCCTTACCCTTGATCATCAACCAGCCTTTGCAGGGAGCTCATCAATTTTATCTTTATCTCAAAAATGAACCATTGCATATAGATTTTACTTTTGTTGACCAAAATTTAGATTTGAAACCAGCCCCAATTAAAGTAATCTTATCGTCCGGCGACAACGTAATAGAGACAGAGACGATTGACGACGCCAATCCTCATCCTGGCAGTGGGCAGGCCGAGGAAAAAAATTTGACGATAGACAAGCGGAATCTTCCATCTGGCGTATATAAAGTTGAAGTTAAGATAACAGATGACATGATCATAAAAAAGATTAATAGTTCAGTCGGCCGTTTATCTTTTATTAATAAAATTTGGCCAGTTTCAGGGAAGGGCGACCTTACATTATATACCGATGCCAATTATTTGCAGGTCAAAGCTCTGAATCCGGCTAGTCTGCAGACTATCAGTTTTGCCGGCAAGAACTTTTCTCTATCTGAAGCTTATCGTCAGTTTGATTTTAAGTCCGATGATGGCGGTCTAGCCAAGGAAATAAAAATAAGCAAAGATAATTTAATTTTGGAAAATAATGGAGTTTTTGCCTTGTCTCCCGGAGAAATTATCAACCCAGCCCTGACAAAAGTTGATCGTTTTTTCTCCGTTCAGACGCCAGTTAAATATATTGTTGCCGATTATAATAAACCGAGTGAAGAGGAGGGGGTAAAAACCGCTACCGTTGAATTTAATCTCAAAGACGCTTACCGCGAGAAAGGAAAGTATAGCTTTATGATTTCTGTGCCGGGATTAAAAGCCGAAGACGGCACGGATGATAATTTGGAAATTTATAAAATTAATATAGAATTTGAGGGAAAAACACTATGGCAAAAGATTTGGCAATAATCAGTCGGGAAATATTTTATTTTTTTACCGCACTTATCGTTCTGTCAATCGGCTTGGAAATTATTTGGCCGAATATAATTTTGGCGTATTTTAATCTTAATTACATAATAGTTTTATGGTTTGTGAGCGGATTTATTAGTTTAGTTAAAAATAATAAATAATAAATAATAAATATATATGCCTTTAAAGTATTTTTTTAATCCTGAGTCAGTGGCCATTATTGGCGCTTCAAGCGATAAAACAAAAATCGGTCGCCAAGTTCTTGATAATATAATT
>Ga0224525_1000049_pt1 | contig 64407 bp, 48 predicted proteins | sample CFST100metaG_FD_179874 | JGI IMG/M metagenome (GOLD analysis project Ga0224525, IMG submission 179874) | Peat soil microbial communities from Stordalen Mire, Sweden - C.F.S.T100 | ecosystem: Environmental > Terrestrial > Soil > Wetlands > Peat | place: Sweden: Norrbotten County, Stordalen Mire...
CATTTTGCCTCTCCTTTTTTAGAATTTTATCCTTGACTTAAGAAAACAAAACACATCATTTTATTCTGTAAAAACAGGGTCAAACATTTTCAGGAAGACCCTTTGTAGCCCTGGCAGGAATCGAACCTGCATTTAAAGTTTAGGAAACTTCCGTTCTATCCATTGAACTACGAGGCCCTGTTGAAAGTTACGATTTACGATTTACGATTTTAGATTGAATTTATGATTTACGATTTACGATTACTTTAGTTTGTGAAGTTCATAAAGTCAGCAGTCGGCAGTCCTCAGTAGGCAGTCCTCCATTCTCCATCCTCCGATCTCCGACCTCTGACCTCCCTCCTCGATCATCCAGCATCCAGCATCCAGCATCCAGCATCCAGCAGCAAAGACAGGGAAACTGGGGACGATTTCGCTGTTCGCTATTCGCGGTTAATGTTTCATCTGTCACTTAACACTTAAAACTTAACACTTCCTCACTACTTCACCGTACTCCCGTTATCACACTCGTCATCAGATGAAACAAAGAACAACCTTCCACCGGCGTCCTCTGCCATGAGGATCATACCGTTGGATTCGATCCCCTTTAATTTCCGGGATTCAAGATTGGCAAGGATACAGATCTTCTTTCCGATGACCTGCTCGAGTTTAAAATGTTCGGCAATACCGGCAACAAGCGTTCGCTGGTCAAGACCGGTATCCACCTTTAGCTTCATCAGCTTCGTGGTTTTTGGAATCTTTTCAGCTTCGAGAATGGTTGCCACACGGATATCCATCCTGGCGAAATCTTCATAGGTGATCTGCGGTTTTGCTGGTTTCAGGGGGAGCCCGGCAGCGGCTTCTGCAGAAGCAGACTCATTGCTTTTCTTTGTGTCGAGCAAACGTTGCACCTGGGCTTCGATCTGTGCATCATCGATCTTATCGAATACATAATCTGCCGGGTTTAGCTTATTTCCTGCGGCAAGCCATTCGAGCCGTGTGGCCTCGTCCCATGTCAAGGCTGGCAGGTTAAGCATCTTCCGGATCTTTTCAGACGAAAACGGAAGGAAAGGTTCTCCCACAATGGAAAGCTGTGCGCAGATCTGCAGGGAAATATTCAAGATCGTTCCGGTACGCCCGGGATCGGCAGGAAATGTTTTCCAGGGCTCATTATCAGTAAGATATTTATTTCCAAGCCGGGCCAGGTTCATAAATTCGCTCAGCGCCTCCCGGAAACGGAAACTCCGCAGGCTGCCTGCGATCCTGTCGGGAAATTGTGCCATGGCATCCAGGGCTTCCCTGTCGCTTTGCTGCAATGCCCCTTTCTCCGGAATGATCCCGTTAAAGAATTTATGGGTCAGCACCAGAGTGCGGTTTACAAAGTTTCCCAGGATGGCAACAAGTTCGTTGTTGTTCTTGGCCTGGAAATCTTTCCAGGTAAAATCATTGTCTTTTGCCTCGGGGGCATTGGAGGTAAGGACATAGCGCAACACATCCTGCTTTCCCGGGAAATCCAGCAGATATTCATGAAGCCAGACGGCCCAATTGCGCGAAGTGGAAATCTTCTCTCCTTCCAGGTTCAGGAACTCAAATGCCGGGACATTGTCGGGCAGGATAAAAGTGCCTTCCGCCTTGAGCATAGCCGGGAAGATGATGCAATGGAATACAATGTTGTCTTTCCCGATGAAATGGATCAATCGTGTTTGCGGGTCTTTCCAGTATTTTTCCCAGTCGGGGGTCAATTCTTTGGTTGCCGAGATATACCCGATAGGGGCGTCGAACCATACATACAGCACTTTTCCTTCGGCTCCTTCCACCGGGACTTTTACGCCCCAGTTCAGGTCGCGGGTTACCGCACGCGGCTGCAGCCCCTGGTCGAGCCAGGATTTGCATTGTCCGTAAACATTGGTTTTCCAGTCGTCCTTATGGCCTTCGAGGATCCATTCTTTCAACCAGGGCTCATATTCGTCGAGCGGGAGAAACCAGTGCTTCGTATCTTTCAGGATGGGAACATTTCCGCTGAGCACAGATACAGGATTGATCAGGTCAGTGGCGTTCAATGAAGAACCGCATTTCTCGCACTGGTCGCCATAGGCTTTTTCATAGTTGCAGTAAGGGCATGTTCCAGTGATGTAACGATCGGCCAGGAATTGCCCGGTTTCTTCATCATAATATTGCGAACTTATTTTTTCAATGAACTGACCGGCATCATACATTTTACGAAAAAATTCCGATGCAGTTTCGGAGTGAATCTTGTTTGAAGTCCTGGAATAGATATCGAAGGAAATTCCGAATTCCTCAAATGATTTCTTGATGATGGCATGATAGCGGTCGACGATTTCCTGCGGGGTGACGCCTTCCTGCAATGCCTTAATAGTAATGGGAACACCATGTTCATCCGAGCCGCCGATGAAGATGACATCTTCCTTGTTCATCCGGAGAAAACGGACATAGATATCGGCAGGAATATAAACGCCGGCCAGGTGGCCTATATGGAGAGGACCATTGGCATAAGGGAGTGCAGAAGTGACCAACGACCGTTTAAATTTTTTTTCGTTTGACAGGTGTTCCATATAAATTTGTAATTTTAGACAAAGATAGTAATTAGCGAAGTAGCGAAATAGCGAAAAGCGAAAGGCGAAAAGCGAATTTTAAAGAATGATAACACCACCCTACCTCGCAAAAGACGACAAGATCGGCATTATTGCGCCGGCACGATGCATCAACTTTGATGAAGTGCATCCCAGCATCCGGGTTTTTCAGAAATGGGGGCTGGAGGTAGTGCTTGGCACAAACATCTTCCGGAAATGCCAACAGTTTGCCGGTAAGGATGAACTGCGGCTAGCCGATCTTCAGCAAATGCTCGACGATGATTCAATCCATGCATTAATTTGCGCCAGGGGAGGGTATGGCACGGTGAGGATCATCGATCAGGTTGATTTTACGGCATTCCGGAAAAAACCAAAATGGATCGTGGGCTACAGCGATGTCACGGTACTGCATTCCCATATCCATCGGCACCTGGGCATTGAAACCCTTCATGCCATTATGCCCATCAACATCACATCCGATGACGCGCCCAACGATGCACAGGAAACATTGAAAAATGCGCTATTCGGGAAAATCAGAAGCTATTCCTATCCTACCACATCATTGGCCAGAAAGGGGGAAGCAGAAGGACTGCTGACAGGAGGGAACCTCTCCATTCTCTATTCACTGATGGGCTCTGTCTCAGAAATCGATACCACCGATAAAATCCTTTTCCTGGAAGATGTGGATGAATACCTCTACCACATCGACCGGATGCTGATGAACCTGAAACGGGCGGGGAAACTCAGCAAACTTAAGGGACTGATCATTGGCGGCATGGACCGGATGAACGACAATACTATCCCTTATGGAAGAACGGCCAATGAGATCATTGCCGAAGCAGTTGCTGAATTTGATTACCCCGTTTGTTTCGATTTCCCTTCAGGCCATGGAGAAAATAATCTTGCATTGATACTGGGAAGGAAGGTCAGACTTAACGTGGGAGCTGAAGTGGAATTGGTATTTAAATAAGATAGTAGTAAGTGTTAAGTGTTAAGTTTTAAGTGTTAAGGTATTAGGTGGCGAAGTGAACTTGCGAGTTTTAATTTCCCAGTTTAATCCCAATTCTTAAAACTTAACACTTAAAACTTAACACTTAAAACTTGATTCATGGCTGAACATAATGAATTCGGGAAAAAAGGCGAAGATATTGCCGCTGATTACCTGCAAAAAAAAGGATACAAGATCCTTGAAAGGAACTGGGTATCGGGGAAAAATGAGATCGATATCATTGCCCGTGAAGGGAAATTTATTGTCGTGGTTGAAGTGAAAACCCGTCATTCAAATTATGCCGGGGAACCCGAAACAGCGGTAACCCACGATAAGCAGAAATCGCTCATCCGGGCCGCAAATTCCTATATCAGGAAAATGAACCTGTACGAGGAAGTCAGGTTTGACATCATTTCAATTCTTGTTGTCAAAGGGAAAGAGCAGATCAACCATATCGAGGATGCTTTCTATCCAACGCTTTTTTAAGGCTGGGACTGACTAAAAAGTTTTTTTTCACCGCTAAGACGCCAAGACGCTAAAAATTAGATCATTGATTTTGCGTTCTTTGCGTTTTAGCGACTTAGCGGTAAAATAAAAAAACCAACTTTTTAGTTAACCCGGGATTATTTTCTTCCGAAATCTGCAGGAATTTCTCCCCAATAGGCGGTTTCCCACTTCAGAATAGGATTCTTGTATTCATTGGTCTTTAACCATAATAAAGCCCGGTTGATAAGGATGAAAAGCTGTTCATTATTCGCTGTTCGTTTCAGGTTGGTCTTAATCCGTTTAGCTTTTACCCAGGCAATGGCAGTTCGTGAGTCGGAATAAATAGGCCAATCGGAATTCGTTTTTTTGAGCAGAGCCAGTGCATGAACTATAGCGAGAAATTCCCCAAGGTTCACGGTTCCTTCGGGAAATGGCCCTTTCCGGAAAAATTCTATCCCCAACTTAGTATCGACACCGCGGTATTCAAGAATTCCGGGATTGCCCTTACAGGCTGCATCCACGGAAAGGCTGTCAAGGATAGGGGACCCGATCAATGGATTTGAACAAACAATTATCTTCGGTGCATTCAGGTCTTTCTTCAGGTACTTTTCAAAATCATCAAGATACGCGGTTTCTGCCAACTCGCGTGTGACAAAACCTTTGTATTTCGCACCTTCAACACCATCAACCTGCGCCTTGCAATGATTCCAATCAGAATAAATTCCGGGTTTCCGCCCGATCCAGACGACATAAAATTTGTTTTTGGGCATAATTGAGTTATTCATGGCGAAAATACAAAGAATAATTTTCTGTGAACCTCAATAAATTCTCTGTGATCTCTGTGTAATTCCCATACGTACAACTGGGTTTTTACACAGAGGTGCACAGAGAAGGCACAGAGACCCACAGAGGGATACAAACTTATTTTCGCTACTTCGCTATTTCGCTACTTCGCTATTTCGCTACTTCGCTATTTACTATATCTTTGTCGCAATGAATCCCCTCAAACGCCTTGCAGGCCAGACGGCTGTTTATGGACTTCCCAGTATCCTTGGCCGGATCCTTGGTTACCTTCTCGTTCCCTTGTATACAAGAGTGTTCTGGCCCGGAGATTACGGAACCGTAAATGTATTCTATGCTTATGCATCCTTCCTGATGGTCATACTGACCTATGGCATGGAGACGGCATTTTTCCGGTTCAACGAAGCGGAAGAAAATAAGGAAAAAGTATTCAGCGCGGGGATGGTCTCCCTGGTGGTTTCATCCCTGGTATTTCTTTTTCTCACATCGGTCTTTGCACAAACAATTGCCCGGTGGATCGAATACCCGGATCACAAGGAATATGTTATCTGGTTTGCCTGGATGCTTTCGCTTGACGCGCTTTCGGCCATTCCCTTTGCAAAGTTGCGTTCACAGAATAAAGCAAGGCGGTTTGCTACCATCAAATTCATCAACATCTTCATCAATATCGGGTTAAACCTTTTCTTCCTCCTTCTTTGCCCTTATCTGATGAATCATTTCAAAGAAGGGCCTGTTACGAAAATTATTCATCTCGTTTACAGGGATGACTGGAGGATCGAATATATCTTCATCTCCAACCTCATTGCCAGCGCTGCTACCCTGATCCTGCTGATTCCTCAGTATACCGGTTTGCAATGGCAGATCGACAAAAAACTCTGGAGGAGAATGATCATCTATGCTTTTCCCTTGTTGTTTGCCGGAATGGCCGGAATGGTCAATGAAACCTTTGACCGTTTATTGCTCCGATACCTGCTCCCGGAAAACGTTTCCTCCTACCAGGTTGGGATCTACAGCGCATGTTACAAGATCTCCATCCTGATGACTATTTTCATCCAGGCATACAAATATGCGGCTGAGCCTTTCTTTTTTGCACAAGCCAAAGAAAAAGATGCAAAGATGGTGTATGCGAAGATCATGGATTATTTCATCATCACGGTTTCGTTGATCTTTCTTGCAACCATGTTGTACCTGAATGATTTTGTCATGCGGGTACTGGTGGGAAAACGCTATTGGGAAGGGAAAGGGGTGATTCCAATCCTGATGATGGCAAACCTGTTCCTCGGGGTTTATTACAATCTTTCCATCTGGTACAAGCTTACTTCCAAAACGCTTTGGGGCGCCTGGCTCTCCGTGATCGGCGCCGTGATCACGCTGTCCCTGAATTTCTGGTGGATACCGCTGAGCCCTGATCATCTCATTTATGGTTATCTGGGATCAGCCTGGGCAACCTTCATTTGCTATGGGGCCATGATGATCCTTTCGTACCTGATCGGCCAGAAATATTTCCCGGTGCCTTATAACCTTCTGAAGTTTTTCGGGTATCTTGGACTTGCTGTCCTGCTTTATGTCATCAGTGTTCTTGTGCCCATTGAACCAGCATTTCTCCGGATCGCTTTTCATACTCTTCTACTTTTAGTTTTTGCCGGTGTGGCATGGCATATTGAAAAGCCAGGTCTGGCAAAGGTCTTCTAACCCAATATTTTTATTAATTTTGCGTTTCATCTCCCAACAATGAAGATCAGGATTGTAAACCATTCCAGGCATTCTTTGCCATCCTATGAAACTCTTGCTTCTGCAGGGATGGATCTCCGCGCGAACCTGGCAGAAGAGATCTTGCTGAAACCCTTGGGAAGGGCGCTGATACCCACCGGACTGTTCATCGAATTGCCGGTTGGAACCGAGGCCCAGGTGAGGCCTCGAAGCGGTCTGGCGATCAAAAAAGGGATCACGGTGCTGAATACACCCGGGACCATTGATGCCGATTACCGCGGCGAAGTGATGGTAATTCTGGTTAACCTTTCGGCGGAGGAGTATTGGGTTCATGACGGGGAACGGATCGCACAGATGATCATTTCAAGGCATGAAAAGGGCGAATGGGAAGAGGTTGTCGAATTGAAAGAAACGGAAAGAGGCGCCGGGGGATTCGGGCATACGGGCGGAAGGTAATGAATGCAGGAATGCTGAATGCAGGAATTAAAAATTAAGAATGAAGAAAGCCATAATTATATTGATTGCCGGTTTGCTACTGGTTTGTTTTTTTTCAGATTCTTATGGGTTTGCCAGTCATAAGGAGAAGAAAAAACATAAAACAGATCTGTCACCACAAACCAGGGTTGCATCGAACATTTCAATGCTGATCGAGGCAAAGAAGAACGAGATCACCGGCAATGAAGAAAAAGCCGAAGAACTATTCAGGCAATACATCAATAAATACCCTAATGACGCAACTGCCTATTTTGAACTTGCCCGGATCGTCGCAAACAAAAAACAGGTACATGAAGCAGTTGATCTGGCCGGCAATGCGGCAAAGCTTGACCCTTCAAATAGTTGGTACCAGCTATTTTATGCGGAAGTGTTACAGCTTGATGGCAAGTACAAGGATGCCATTTCGGTTTATGAGCGGATTACAGAAAAAAATCCCTATAACCTTGATTATTATTACCAGTTGGCAGCTCTTTACCTGTCGACCGAAAAATACCTCGATGCGGTAAAAGTTTACAATAAGATCGAAAATAAAGTCGGCATATCGGAGGATATCAGCCTTCAAAAAGAAAAGATCTACCTTCTTCTGAATGATCTGCCCAAAGCACAGCACGAACTGGAGACCCTCGTTGCCGCCTATCCTGACGAGATCCATTATTTATCGATCCTTGCCGAATTCTTCATGAACAATAAGATGCAGGACAAAGGTCAGGAGATCTATTGCAAGATCGAGCAGGCCGATCCGGAAAACCCTTATGTGCATATGTCGATGGCTGATTATTACCGGAAGAACGGTGAAAAACAAAAAGCCTTCGAAGAACTGAAACAAGGATTTGCAAATCCGAATCTTGACATCGACTCGAAAGTGAATATTCTCCTTTCCTTTTTCAATGTCAACCAGTTGCCGGAGGATTCCAAAGCGATGGTGTTTGAGCTGACCCGGATCCTTACCAGCGTTCACCCCAACGATCCCAAAGCACACTCGATCTATGGGGATTTCCTGGTACAGGATAAAAAGAATAAAGAAGCAAGGGAAGAATACCTGAAAGTCATCGCTCTCGATAGCAGTAAATTTGTTGTTTGGGAAGAAATCCTGCGACTCGACCTTGTTCTTGAGAAATACGACCATCTGGTTGAATATAGCAAACGGACTATCGAATTATTTCCCGATCAGCCTGATCCCTATCTTTTTGCCGGTATTGGCAGTTATCAGCAGAAAAAATACGAGGATGCCGTAAAGGTCTTTAACATAGGGCTGAAACTGGTAGCTGATAATAATGAATTGCTCTCCGAGTTCTATATGTATCTTGGTGACACCTATCATTCCTTAAAGGACACATCCGAATCGGATAAATCTTACGAGAAATCACTCTTGATCAAAAATGACAATGCCTATGTTCTGAATAATTATGCCTATTACCTGTCGCTTCGTAACAGCGACCTCGAAAAGGCGGAAACCATGTCGAAAAAAGCCGTCACACTCGATCCGAAAAATTCTTCTTTTCAGGATACGTATGGATGGGTGCTCTACAAACTTCAGCGGTACGATGATGCCAGGACCTGGGTAGGCAAAGCCCTGGAAGATAAAGACTCGGTGAGCGCTGAAGTCATGGAACATTATGGAGATATTCTTTTTAAATTGGGCGATGCCGGACAGGCACTTGAATACTGGCAAAAGGCTAAGGCCAGGGGACCCGGATCGGTGCTGCTCGATAAAAAAATCTCGGAGAAGAAACTCTATGAATGATTTGATTTTTTAACCTTAATATTGTAGCTATCTGTAATAACAATGAGTAAAATCAAAAAGTCCCGTTTCATTCTTCCACTTTCTTTCCTTTTGTTGCTGATCATCATTGTTTCATGCAGCACACAGCGCAAGATCATCAAAGCGCCGATCAAAGAAGAAGGTGCGGATTACCTTTTTAAAAAACTCAAAGAACACGAACTTCAGTATCACTGGTTCACGGCAAAATTTTCTGCAGAATACTCAAATAAAGGACAAACGAATTCCTTTAACGGGCAGATCCGGATCAGGAAGGACAGTGTAATCTGGCTTTCTTTTTCACCGGCTTTGGGGATTGAGGTCTTCCGAATGATGTTGACCCAGGATTCTGTTAAATTTATCAACCGGATGAACAATACTTTTTTTACAGGGGATTATAATTATGTAAACCATTACCTCAACGCCAACATTGATTTCGATATCCTTCAATCATTCCTGACGGGGAATGATCTCTCGTTCTATGAAAACGGAAAATTCAGGGCAGGAATTGACAACGGCATGTATAAACTAATGACTGCAGAACGCATGAAGCTGAGGAAATTTGTCAGGAACAGCCAGGAAAATCTGAGGGTGCTGATTCAGACTATCTGGATTGACCCGGATAGTTTCAAGATCACCCGTGCGGATGTGAAAGAGATCCGGAAACCGAACATCCAATTAGAAGCGCGGTATTCTTCTTTTGAAAAGATCGGAAACCAGCTTTTCCCGAAGGATATGTCATTTGATATCTCGGCAGATAATAACCTTTCTGTCGCAGTCACTTTCAATAGGATCACCATCAACACAGCCCAGGCATTTCCATTTAAAATTCCACAGAGCTATCACCCGGTAAAGTAAACCTGCACGTTACAACCAATAACCCATGATGAAGTTTTGGCATCCTTTCCGGCGGATTTTTCAAGGCCTCATTCTGATACTCATCCCGGTAGTTCTTTCCCCGTTTTTATCCTTTTCACAGGAATCAAAAGAAAAGCTCCAGAAAACAAAAAAACAGCTGGAAGAAGATATCCGGTACACTACCAAGTTATTAGAAGAAACCCACCAGACAAAACAGAATTCACTTAACAAAGTTATCCTGCTGAACAAGCAAATTGAAAAACGTCAATCGCTGATCAGTGCTATTTCAGGGGAAGTCGACGAGATCCAGGCACAGATGGAGCTCCAGCGCAGGCATATTTCAACGCTTTCGGAGGAATTAAAAAAAATGAAAAACGAATATGCCCGGATGATCTATTATGCCTATAAGAACCTGAATGCATATAACCGCTTGCTTTTTATTTTTTCGGCAGAGGATTTTAATCAGGCTTACCGCAGGTTGCTTTACTACCAGCAATACAGTGCTTACCGGAGAACACAGGCGGAACTGATCCGGGATGCTCAGATGACGATAGACCGGAAGCAAAAGGAACTCGAGGAAACAAAACAGCAAAAATTAACGCTGGCACGGTCGGAAGAATCTGAAAAGGGGCATTTGACGCAGGAAAAGGAAGAAAAAGATAAAACCGTTCAAAAGTTAAGCCTGAAGGAAAAGGAACTGGAATCTGCATTACGGGAAAAACAGAAAACGGCCGAAAAACTCAAACGGGAGATTGAAAAACTCATTGCTGCGGAGATCAAAGCTGCTGCCGAAAGAGCGAAGAAAACCGATAACCGGAATGCAAAGACAAAAATGAAAACAGTCAGCACCGAAATCCTGCTAACCAATGATGAACAGGTTTTATCCAGCTCGTTTGCCTCCAATAAAGGAAAATTGCCATGGCCTTCGGAACATGGCGTGATCACAGGAAGATTCGGAGAGCACCCGCACCCGGTACTGAAGTATGTGAAAGTGAAAAATAACGGGATTGATATTTCCACCGAAAAAGGCGCTTCAGTCAGAACAGTTTTTAATGGGAAAGTGAGCCGGGTGATGTCGTTTCCCAACCTCAACAAGGTAGTGATTATCCGGCACGGAGAATTCCTTACGGTCTATTCCAACCTGGAAGAGGTTAATGTGAAAGATGGACAAACAGTGACGACCAAACAGCTGATCGGGAAGATCCACACCAACCCGGAAGATTCAAAAACCGACCTTCATTTTGAAATATGGCTTGGAAAAACCACACAGGATCCACAGGAGTGGCTTTCGGGCGCTAATTAAAACTGTATTTTGAAACATTCGGGAGAACTTGCTGCATTACTTACCGCCGTGTTCTGGACGATCACGGCGCTGGCTTTTGAAGCAGCCAGCAAGAAGATCGGATCAATGATCGTCAACCTGTTACGGCTGATCGTCGGGTTTGTCTTCCTCAGCATTTTCGCCTGGATCTACCGTGGTTACCTTCTGCCTATAGATGCATCGGGACGAACCTGGCTGATCCTTATCCTCTCAGGTCTCGTGGGTTTTACCTTCGGTGATCTCTGTCTGTTTCAGTCGTTCGTTGTCATCGGCGCCCGTATTTCCATGCTCCTGATGGCATTGGCTCCTCCGATGGCAGCCCTGATCAGCTGGATAATCCTTGGGGAAAAAATGACAGGCACAAGCTGGCTCGGAATGATCGTCACCATTACAGGAATTGCATTAGTCGTACTCAAAAGGGAAGAATTCCCGACGATACCCGAAGGGCGGAGAAAATTCAGGTTTAACTATCCTATCTGGGGCATCCTTCTGGGCTTGGGCGGAGCTTTCGGACAATCACTTGGACTTGTTCTGAGTAAATTAGGAATGCGGGATTCCATTGCTGTTGCTTCGAATCGGATCCACGGAATTGCACAGAGTTATAGTCCTTTTGCTTCGGCACAGATCCGTGTGATAGCAGGGATCACAGGATTTGCCATCCTGTTTACCATCATGGGCATGTGGAAGTCAACTTACCAGGCGATCTCCAACCACAAGGCGGTGGTACAGCTCTCGCTCGGCGCTTTCTTCGGGCCTTTTCTCGGCGTATCCTTCTCCCTCCTGGCAGTACAACTCACCAACACGGGGATTGCCGCCACAATCATGGCCATCGTTCCTGTTCTCATCATCCCGCCATCCATTTTATTATTTAAAGAAAAAGTAACTTTGAAAGAAATTTTAGGCGCTATAATTGCAGTTGGTGGTGTTGCATTGTTCTTTTTGTAAGATTGCAATTACTGTTAATTTAAAATCCGTTCCCCATGAAAGAAAACCCAACTATTGGTAAATTGAGCCTGCAGAATCCAGGAATACGGTTTTATATCGGACTGGGAATATTTCTTCTTTCCTTCTTTATGCTTCCTACGGGCTTGTTTTTGCAGCGTTTTGTTCACCACCATAACCTGAAGCATATCATTGTTGGAATATTCTGGCTCACCGCGCCCGCAATGAAGATCACCAGTGTAGCCATACTTGGAAAACCTTCCTATCTCTACATCAAATCGATCTTCATGCATTATTTTGCCCGGGTGATTAAACCCTATCATGCCAGCCGCATGCGTTACAATATCGGTCTGATCCTTTTTTGCCTGCCGCTTATTCCAACTTACATCATGGCCTATGCTCCCCAGTTTTTCTCCTCGAATTTTTACCTGCGACTGATCCTGAATATTTCTATCGATGTCGTCTTCATCGCCAGCCTTTTCGTGTTGGGCGGCGATTTCTGGGATAAACTAAAAGCCTTGTTCACCTTTTCGGCAAAAGTGAGTTTCCAGGAAAAAGATCCGGTAGAAAAATAAAAAAGGCTGCCTCACAAAATGATTATTGAGACAGCCTAATCCACCTAAGAAAATTAACATTTCCTCAAACCTGATTAAAATCGTTTAGAATCTTAACTTCAGACTTAAGAAAAATTCTCTTCCCGGAGCAGGTTGGTAACTATTATATTCCGGCCCGTTGTTAGGTTCAGTAAATCCAAAGTAGTGTTCGTCAAAGAGGTTCTTTGCAAAAAGACTGACCTCACTCTTCACAGACCCGAGGTTGAATTTATAGCTCAGGTCTGCACCAAAGGTTGTAAAGCCTTTTACCCACGAGTTTATTTTGTTGCTTTTACCATTAACAACGTCTGTATACTGGTTGTATATCGAGTCATCAACCTGGATATACCACTTCGATTGATATTCAACATTCACTCCAACAGTGAAATGTTTCAGGAACTTCACGGCTGCTTCAGCAACAAGGACGTGTTGCGGGCACTGTGGAATCCAATGTCCGGATATACTATCAGGGGAAGTATATTGGCAATGGGAATAGGTATAGGCGATATCAAATTTCAGGAAATCAACAGGTATATAGGATAAATAAGTTTCCACGCCATATCGGGTGCTTGCACCCATGTTCCCGAAAAATGCGGTATTATTTCCTCTTCCGACAATGCTGTAGCGATAGAAATCATACTTTGTATTAACATAAAACCCGTTAATATCATAATAAAATCTTTTTCCAACATCGCCTCTTACGCCTAATTCACCGCCCATGAATGTGGAAGGTTTGATCAGCTCATTGAATCCTCCCCAATGCTCCGGGTTATTATACAGCTCGTCTTCCGTGGGTACCAGGAACCCTGTACCATAACTTGCATATAGGTTGAGAAATTTTGCGACATCATAAGCCAACCCGAAACGGAAAGAAGTGTTTTGAAATGCCCTGTTCCCGGATGGCTGTACTACGGAATCGGGCAGGGGGATGTTATTGATGAGTTCGTTGTATACATAATCGTAACGGACATTGAGGGTTGCAAACAGTTTTTTAGCGATATCCAGTTTGTCGATAAAGAACACACCTACACTTCTTTGTTTTATTACTTGGTTGATCAGGTTGTTTGTAGAGTCAAAAGTAGCTTCACTGAAATAATCTGTTGAACTGGGGTGAGGTTTTGAATTAATTGTGGCTTCAGTGAAAACCCCAAATTCGGTTTCTGTCATCATTTTTGATTCATAATCCACACCCAGGCTCATATGGTTCCTGAGTTTTTCACTCCCGAAATGAAGGTTATACTGAGCCGACAAGCCGCTGTTGACAAAGGGTTTGTGGTCGTCACCATTATTGGAGGTTTCCCGATAATCATTCAACCGCATAAATCCTTTAACCAGGATATCCTGGTTCTTACAAAGGTCAAATTTTCCAATAAGTGCCCCGGTCAACCTTTTTGTCTTATGGAATTCATTGTATGGAACCGCGTCAGTATTTGCAGCCTTGGGACCAAATTCGTTATAACGTTCCATGCTAATGCCTTCGGAATTCTGGTTGAAAAAATCAGTATAAGAGAGCAACTGGGTAATTTTAATTTTACCTGAAGGGGCCCAGTTCAGTTTTTCACTGAAGATATCCCCGTAATAAGACTGGTGTTCACGATAACCAGTGCTTTGGTTATGAGAATAGGAAACCCTGTAGTTTATATTGCCCTGGGTGCCATCAACCTGTCCCAAAACTTTCCAGAATCCATTGGAACCTGCCGATGCATAAAACAAACTATTGACCGGTTTTTTACCTCCATCAGCAGTGAGTATATTCAAAACGCCGCCGGTAGCGCCTGCCCCGTACATGGAAGCAGCAAGTCCTTTTACGACTTCGATATTGGAAACAGTAGCCCAGTCAACATCGTAAAGATCGGGAGCAAAACCACCCGGGTCATTTACTGGAATTCCATCAATCATAACTCCGATTCCCCTGAAACCGCTTTCGGTCAATACGCCTTGTCCGCGGATGTACACGTGAACACGTGAGCCACCTGATGCCCCGTTATCGATCCGCACACCAGGTACAAGTCTTAATGCTTCTTCTGCATCGTTGGTTTTTGAAAAAGTGGTTAACTGATCGGGTGAAACAACGGATATGGCTGCGGGTATTTCATTAAGAGGTGTTTTGGTCCTGACGGCAGTCACGTCAATTTCGCCGAGATTTCTTATCAGAAGTGTGTCTTGCTTCTGAACCTGCTTGGTTTTTTTCTCCTGGGCGGAAACCGAAAGAAAAGCCAGGGACAAAATAAAAACGAGAATAAAATATGTTAATTTCATAGCTTGGGTTAGTTAAATGAAAAATGAAAAATGAAAAATAAAGAATGCATGATTATACATTACTTTTCCTGAAATAAAGAAGAAAAAAGTTCAGGCTAACCAGGGAGGGGGGATAAAGGGCTGGATAGAAATGGAATTAAAATCCCGGACCGGTTCAAAAAAGAGTAAAACAGAAGAAGTTGACGGAGGCTGAACAGAATATTTATTCAGGAGGGCATGCTTAATTATATGATGCAGCATCGCCTGGCTGTTCTTGCTTCTTTCGGGTAAATTCATACCGGTAACCAAGGGGGAATATTTTTCATAACGGGCAAGCAATTGTTCTTCTTTGGTATCATTGATACACCGGAAAACAACAGAAGTTCCTGAAGTTTTGGAGGAAATAACATCATACATCTTTCCGCGGTACCGGATCTCATCCTTGTCAAGCATTTTAAAATCGCGATTAGTAGCGGGATTGAGAACGATGATTTCTTCATAAAGGCCATGGAAAGAACCATTGCGAATCATTCCTTTCATCTCGTTCTTCACACAGATCTGATCACATTTGAATACAAAATAGTATCCAAACAGGTTAAAAAGGATCATCCCTGCAAAAAAGAAAGAAAGAAATTTCCGTATCATCTGATTACCCGGGATTTTTATCCCGGTAATGCAAAAATATAAAATTAAACGAACAATAGTTTAAACGATGTTTTTTTACCCGTTTGCAAGGTTCTGTCTCCTTCATGGAATAGCATGAGATAAAAAAAACGGGGGAACCCAATATCAAACCATAAGAGTTTATCTTACAATCATCTTAATATTAGTTTTCCCTTCATTGTCTTCGAACGTTAGGATATAGATCCCGGAAGGCATATTCAATTTGTAGGTTTTGATGAAATCCCTGGAAACTTTCAGATCTTTATCCTCTAAAATCATGAGATTAATCACATTCTGCAACCGGATGGTCAGATGCCCCGGACTGGGATTTCTGATCTTCACCTTAAAGGTTCCATCATTTGGATTTGGGAAGACCTCATACCTGGAACCGGCTATTGTTTCCTCTATTCCAGAACAATCCTTAAAAGTAACTCTCAGCGAATCGGTGGAAAAGCAATTAGCGGAATTGATGATCCGCATCCGGAACCATCTGGAACCAAAACCCCCGGTGAGGGATGTGTCGACCGTGATCTCGGGGGTAGTAAATCCTCCGGGTGTCCAGAGATAATGGCCACCGGGGATGGTGTCGGCAAAGAGGTGAGCCGACTGGCCACCACAAATCGTATCATCAGGCAGGATGGTGAGGTGAGAAACCGGGATTGCTGCAATTGCCAGATTCAGGCTGCTTGAATAACATCCATTGGCCCCTGTGGCCTTCAGCCGGAGTTTTACAGACCCGGCACTTACATCGTTTACACCGGGTGCATAGATTGGGTTTAAAATCGTATCGTTCGAGAAGATTCCATCTCCGAAAGTGGTCCAACGCAGGGAATCATAAGAAAAAGCTGTTCCCTGCAGCTGCAGTGCATGGCCTGCACAGATCGTGGTATCGTTCCCTGCATAAACATTAGGCAAAAGTGGTGGCGGGAATACGATGTTATCGATCCAGCCTGCATTGCTGCCATTCAGAAACGAAATATCCGTTACATACCACCATTTGAAGGTATGTGTTCCGGGGGTAACTGGATACGAAACCCTTTGCCAGTCTTGTTCTCCCGACCATTGTCCAAGAGGCACATCATCAATGAAAAAATGGAGCCAGTCATAATCCTGTTCGGAAGAAACTTTCGTATAAAACGAAATGCTGTCATCTTTCCCTACACTGAGGGTAACCTCTAAGCGAGAAGTCGAATTATTATAGATCACCCCCGACCTGGCACTGTAACTTCCCTTATAATGGATCGTATCAATGAACCATGCGGCGGTTCCACCATTAATCCATGGAAATTTTGTAAATCCATTAGTTTCCCAGTCTTCCATTAGCAATCCGATGGTTTCCAATACTGTCATTTTCGACCGATACAAACCGGAACCTGCAACCAGGTGAAGATCGGCAGAGGAATAGAGGCAAGCATCCGGGGCAATATCCAGTTTGAAAACAGCCGTCTTGTTTAGAAGGGGTAAAATGGTGTCGAGGTATATGGAATCGACCGAAAAAACGAGGTAATCCGATGGAGACGATATTTTTATCCATGTACCGGGGCAGGCGAAATCCCCTGAATTCGCAACAGTAACAGCTATATCGACGCTTTCACCTGGGTCCAGGTGTCCATTGTTATTGCCGTTGATGGAATCATGGATCACAACTTTCCCGATATATAAATTGGGAGCATGGACTTCGATCCTGAAATTGCTCAACCAGGAAGTATCGGCGTTTACGGTTCTGACGTTAAATTTAACCCTTAATCCGTCGGGAATGGTATCCGATACTTTAAAGGAAAATCCATTGACGACCGATTTCACTTCTCCGGGGGAAAAATTACCATACTGTTCTGTACTGTCGGTGATCGTAATATAAGGTGAATCTGAAGAAAGATAAGCTGTGACATTATTTGCGGGTTGGTCGCCAACATTTTTCAGGGTTAAACTCAGGTAGAGCGAATCGCCATAATTCATAGTTTGCCCGCTTTTTTTCTGAATGGATGCCAGTTCATAGGAATCATAAACAACGTAGGGCTGGTTAGGTGCCGGCCCCAGGTTCACAGGAGAAATATAGGTAAGAGCATTGCCGTTCCGGTTATCAGTCCATACCGGGTATGCCATCATGTTTCGTGAGTTCACCCCAAGGTAATCGCCGAAATAGTTGACTGCAAGTCCCGGGATCGGGGTAGGCGTAAATGAAACATCACTGACCTTCATGTCGGTCCAGGTATCCCCGGCGTTATATGAATAAGAGATCCATGTTTCGCAATCTGTGGATGACACATTACGATCGTCATAATAGATTACACAAAGGTTTCCTGTCACGGGATCACAACTGATCCAGGGAAAGAAATGCTGCTTACCCAGGCCGGCAACATCCTGGTTTACCCTGATAGGCGCCGACCAGGTGCTTCCCTGATCGATGGACCGGAGCATATATACATCAATATCACTTCCGGTATTGACACCCGGGAACCCGATATTGGCCCAAACAATATAGATATAACCCTTGTGCGGTCCGTTACTGATATCTACTGTCATGGAAGGAAAAGAATTCACCCGCATGTTTTTTGTGGTTCCGCTTGTACGAATCCCTTTGATGTTATTGATGATCCGTGTGGCCGGGGTAAATACAGATCCCCCGTTAAGAGATTTGGCGAACCCGATGGCAGATTCATCTCCGGGCCAGGTATCATAGACAGTAAAAATCCCGTAAACCTCTCCGCCAGGGCCGGTTTGCAGGTTGGCTCCGTGGCAAAAACTTCCGGCTGCAACAGCCGGACTTATAGCCAGAGATGTAGTCCAGGTCAAGCCATTGTCAACCGATCGTGATACTTCGACCTGGCCATAATACGGTGAACCGCTTACAAAATTCGTCCAGGCATCATAGAGCCTGCCCTGAAAGGGACTGGTGAGCGTGTTATCGATCCAGAGGTGATCTTTATCCAGGAGATCCTGGCCGGGTGAAGGTACAGTTGAAACGGTAACATCGTGCCAGGTTGCACCTTGATTATCTGACCATGCAACAGATTGACCGAAATTGTTATTGATCTTCCCGGCATACCATCTTCCGTTAAGTCCGACAGCAACTGAAGGGTCACCCATATTATCATTTCCTGTTCCTTCAATTTCTCCTGCCCAGCTTATTCCTTCATCTTCCGACGAACGGTCGTCGGCTCCGAACAATGAATTAGCATAAGAGCCGTCCCAATCGCTGGAGTTATTTGAATTCAGGAGTTCATCTTCATTTTCAGGATTGATGAAAATGGAATTTTCACTTTGCGTGGTACCACTTGTTCCCGTTACACATATATCTGGTGAGTCCTGTATCTGTATTCCTTTTGCTAATATCCGGCTTCCGGTAAAAACCGCTTTTGGCACCGTCACCCTGGGGTTAGGAGTAACATAACCCAACTTCACCATCCGCTGCCAGTATCCCATGTTATCAACCTTTGTATTTACTTTTCCTTTCCCGGCAAGGGTTATCCCCGGAGAAAACCGGTGGAACTGTGCTTCCATCGAAATAAAAGAAAAAGTGAACAGGAGTATAAAGATCCAGGATAACTTTTTCATAGGGAAGAGATCGTATTGTTCTAACAAAGGTAAGAAATCTGAAAATAAAAAAGCCACCCGGAGGGATTCCAGGATGGCCTTTCAATTATTATACTTATGATCAGGATGTTTTTCCCAGCACTACCGGATCACAACAAGTTTTTTGGTTTGTGTGGTTTTGTTGGTTTCAATCCTGCAAAAATAAACCCCGGACAAAAAGCCGGTAAGATCAACAGAATACTGATGTTTTCCACCGCCTTCAGCTTTCCACGAATGTTCATTTCCGACCTGTTGTCCCCTGGAATCAAAGATCTGCAATGTCACATCAGAAGATTCGGGAAGGAAGTAATTTACATTCAGAATCCCATGGGATGGATTAGGGTAAAGTGAGAAATATATGGAGGTGTTTTTAACCGGGATGCCTGAAACTGTTTCTGTTGTCCGTATCCGGAGTACCGGATCCCCAAGCAGTGTGCAGTCGTATTGGGTCCAGCGTTGTGCACCGGGTTCAAATTCACCGGGTAAACCGATCCAGGGCGCTGTCTTAATCTTGGATATCATTTGAACTGTTCCAATATGGTTCTCGGGAAGCGTATCATTGTAAAGGGCGCTCATAAATTCCCGCTGTAAATGTTCCGACGGTCCATCGGTTGTGCCCTCGTCGAACCATCCATACCTTGTATTAAAAATTCCTGCGGCAACGAAATTATTAATGGCCAGGCTTCTTGAGGCAATGCAGTAAGAGAGGTCGAAACTTCCATCATCACAGCCCTGTGTATATAAGAGGGAATAATTATGGTCGGTTCCGTTGACCCCATAAAAATTAGCATCGGTGATATCACTGAAGCCAAGGCGTAACATCATATAAGTACTTGCATGGCCAAGGTGATGGATGAAAGATGTTCCCCGGTTGATCTTTGCAATAAGGGAATCCGTGCTCCATTCCCAGTGATTGGTTGAACCCGGTGGCCCGGTCAGCGTATCATAGAGCTTTTCAATTTGGTTTGAATCCGAAGGAATCCCATTAGAAAAATACCCGTTATCATTGTGGTTATCGATCAGCAGATCCATAAAACCCCCTCCCAGTGTAATGGGATCATCCCACAAGTATTCCCCCACCAATAACGGACAATGGTCCTCACCAAGTACCGGGTTGGCCTGGTAAGAAACTGATTTATGTACCATGGCCCCCAGGTCGGCTTGAGTAGTGAAGGGAAGTCTGCCAACGGCTATATCGGGCAGCAGGTCGGTGGAATCTTCAACTTCTCCATAGATTAGGTTGCCATTCAGATCATCGGTACCATCCAATGCAGAATAATATATATCGGCAGGAATGTCATTGCTTTCCTCTTCTACACCGCCGGTGCCATAATAAACAATACAATAAAATTTCCTGGAAGGAATCCACTGTTCAGACCCTCCTAAAATGACATATTCGATACTGTTGTTCTGGTATTCTTGCCTGATATAGTTCCGTATTTTTTCCTGGGGATCAATACCCGATGTACCGGCGTTAATATCTTCGGTACTGACAATCTGTGTATTCAGACCTATTGAGGTGTAATAATTCACAAGATCGAAAAAGCCATCTTCAAAAAGAAATGGAGTAATAATCAGGATCTGGTAACCGGTATTTTTCTCCGATATAACAGGATATTGACTCATCATTTCAGGGTTCTGTGCAAATGACTTTACACGGGCAAGGGCATTTTTTGAGCAGGTAAGATTTTTCAATGCAGTTGCCGATTTGGCATCCGGCCGGGTCTTAATCTTTACTGTCAGATCCCGGAAATAGGAAACTTTTCCGGTTGCGGGATTATAATTCACCGGGGTAAAGGTCGACAATGCGAAGGCAAAGCCATTGAGGTATTGGGTGAAAAGATGGCCTGAGACCAATGCAGGATAGTTGCCATTCATCCGGTAGACAGCTTCATTTTTAAGAAATTCTCCGGAAGTTTTTTTAGATAGAGGGATAACATCCTGTTTGGGAAAGAGCATATAGGTTCCCGGGAGAGTGATTTCATTTTCACGGATGATCTCAATGGATTCGGCGGATTCTCCCGGTGGAAGCATCAGCGAAACGGCCAGGTAGGGCAGGGCAGGTTCCCCGGGTATGCCGGAAAGCACGGCGTTGTCAATAGTTACGGTTTGATATTGGCCGACATTCCGGATCGAGCAATTGCCAATGTGAAATGTTTTCTCAACATTTCCGGAAAATACGGCCAGTGAAAGAAAAGAGACAAAAAGAAATACGGATATCTTTTTCATTTATTAAAGGTTTGTTCGTGAGACAAAGTTAATCCATTTTCCGTTGCCAGGTATGTGAAAAAATGCCATTTTTAATACTGGAAATGAAGCATTCAACGAAGCTATTCCCGGGATTCCAAATTATTGTATATCCATCTTCTGCAAAGCATAAGCATAAGCGCCAATCGAAACGGCATTGGATGTCCCCAACCGTGAAATTCCAACACCGGTTTTTTTGATGGGGTCATACAAAGCTTTTTTGGTACTGAACGGAACCGGGATTTCCACAGCAGAAGTTTCAAGGAATTTTTCCAGGTCAGATTTGTCTTCCAGATTGAAAGCAGTGATCTCCAACCGTTCAAGAAGTTGGCCTGCTGTAGTCTCAAATGGATGATTCATTTCCGTTACCAGTTTTGGCAGGAACAGTGGATATGCACCCGACAAACCCCCTCCGATCACGATCAGTCCGTCAACCAGGGTTATGGCATTGCAAAGGGCATCTGCGGCAGCGATGGCAAATGATTCGAAAGATTTTAATGCTGCTTCGCGGTTCCCCGGTTTCTTTCCCGACCCGATCTCGCAAATCTCTTTGGGTTCCGGGCAACTCGCAAGGTTGATCCCGGTATAATTTGCATATTCCCGTTTTATCCCGCGGATGCTGACACTTTCCTCTGCATCAAATTGTTTGAAAACGCCATTTCTTATCCGGTTGATCTCTCCTTGTGCCGAATTATCCCCCTGAAAGAGTGAACCCCTTGTGACGATGCCGCCGCCAAAACCTGTTCCGAAAGTGACGCCAAGAAGGTTCCGGTAACGTTTGGGGTTCCCGGCCTTTTCCAGTTTCCGGTTAATCTCCGGCAATAAACCCGACATTGCTTCGCCATATGCAAACAGATCGCCGTCATTGTTTATGAATACAGGAATGCCGAATGTTTCTTCAAGCATCGGCCCCAATGCAACCCCGCCTTTGAATGACGGCAGATTCTGGAGGTCGCCGATGATACCATTTTCATAATCTGCCGGACCGGGAAAGCAAAAACTGATGGCAACGGGTTTTTTGTTGATCCTTAATTTTACCCGGTTGAATCCTTCAATAATGTTTTTCAGGATCGCTTCAAGATTTTCTCCCTTGGCAGACTGGACGAATGGTTCAATGATTTCTTTTTCAGATTGCACTGCGGAAAATACAAAATTCGTCCCCCCTGCATCGAGGGTCATTACCACTCTTTTATCAGTATTAAAGCTCATAAGTTCATGAAGTTTTTAAAGTTATAAAGTTCATAAAGGCAATTCAATTTACGATTTCAGATTTTTGAGTTTAGATTGAAATTAGATTTATATTGATATTTTTTTTGAGCTATTTGCGTTTTGCGCAAAGGTTGCAAAGGGATTCTCTTTTTATTTCGCTATTTCGCTTTTCGCCACTTCACTATTTATTTAATGCGCTTCCAGCCAGTTTCTACCTGTACTGATTTCCACCTTGACGGGAACATCCATCGGGATTGCATTTTTCATTTTATCTTCAACCAATGCCCTGATCTGTTCTTCTTCAGCTTTATGAACGTCAAACACCAATTCGTCGTGGACCTGGAGGATCATCCTGCTTTTCAGGTTCAGCTGCGAAATCGCATTGAAGATATTAATCATGGCAATCTTGATCAGGTCGGCGGCGGTTCCCTGGATGGGGGCATTGATGGCGTTCCGCTCGGCAAAACCGCGAACGGTGGCATTTCCGCTGTTAATGTCGCGGAGGTACCTCCTGCGTTTCATCATGGTTTCAACATATCCGTTCTTTTTAGCCAAGGCAATGGTCCGGTCGATATAGGTCCGGATACCGGTATACCTGCTGAAATATTGCTGAATGATATCGGATGCTTCCTTCCGGGGAATGTTCAGCCGTTCTGACAAACCAAATGATGACATTCCGTAAATGATCCCGAAATTCACAGCCTTCGCATTTCTCCGCATTTCCCGGGTCACATCTTCCAATTTTACCCCGTACACTTTTGCTGCTGTTGCCGCATGAATATCAAGCCCGGCGCGAAAATCGGAAATCATTTCGGGGTCCCTGCTCAAGTGAGCGATGATCCGCAATTCCACCTGGGAATAATCTGCAGAAAGCAAAATATAATTTTCGTTTCGAGGGACAAATGCTTTGCGGATCTCTCTGCCTTTTTCGGTACGGATCGGGATATTCTGGAGATTTGGGTTGTTTGAGCTCAGCCTCCCGGTGGCGGCTACCGCCTGGTTGTATGAAGTATGGATTCGTCCATCCCTCGTGCTGACCAGTGTGGGTAAAACGTCAACATAAGTGGATTTAAGTTTCGTCAGTGAACGGTAATCTAATATTTTCTGGATGATTGGGTGTTTGTTGAGGAGTTTTATCAGGATGTCTTCACCGGTGGAATATTGTTTTGTTACTGTTTGCTTTGGATTGTCGATGATTTTCAGCCGGTCGAACAGGATCTCCCCAAGTTGCTTTGGAGATGCAATGTTGAAGGTGGTCCCGGCATCTTCAAATATCCCGGCTTCCAGCAGTTTGATCTCCTGTAAAAGTTCTGCGGAATAATCATGTAAGGCTGACGAATCCAGTTTTATGCCTTCTGCCTCCATCGAAACAAGAACAGGAACAAGCGGTACCTCTATCTTATCGAAAAGCTCCAGGGTATTGGTGGAGTTGAGCATCGGACTGAACAATTGTTTCAGCTGCAAGGTCACATCGGCATCTTCAGCCGCATATTCCTTGATCGTGTCCATTTCGACGGTCCGCATATTCAACTGTTTCTGTCCTTTTTTTCCGATCAATGCTTCGATGGAGACAGGCTTGTAATTGAGGTAGGTTTCCGAAAGGAAATCCATATTGTGCCTCTGATCCGGCTGAAGAAGATAATGGGCTAGCATGGTATCGAAGAACTTTCCCTTTACTTCAATATCATACCATTTCAACATTGAGAGATCGAATTTCATATTCTGTCCGATCTTTTCGATCTTTTCATCTTCAAAAACCAGTTTGAATTCATGCACGATCTGGTGTGAATCATGATAATTTTCCGGCAAGGGCACATACCAGGCTTCATGTGGCTGAAATGCAAACGACATCCCTACCAGCTCAGCCTCATGGGTGTCGAGACCGGTGGTTTCAGTATCGAAACAGATAGATTTCTGCTTCATCAGCAGGTCGATAAGTTCTTTGCGTTTTTCAACGGTGTTGGCAAGATGATAGGTGTGAGGAGTGGTTTCAAGGATACCAAATGTTGAATTTGGGTCAACACTTTCTACCGGAACAGTCGCAGGGTTTTGAGCATTGCTGAACATGGAAAGCTGTTGGTTGGCTGGCTCCATTGACTTTTTGACGGGTCCCGGGATGGAAACTGAAATTTTTCCTTCAGGTGGAGCTACAGATGAACCGGCATATGGATTCACGGAGAGCCAGGTAAACACCCTTTGTGCAAAGGCCCTGAATTCAAGTTCGTCGAAAAGTTTTTTCAGACGGTCTTTGTCCGGCGGTTCCAGGATCAGCTTTTCTTCTTCAAACTCCAGTGGCACATCGAGGATGATACTGGCCAGCTGTTTCGAGAGGAGGGCCATGTCCTTGTTGGCTTCGACCTTTGAACGGAGATTATCGTTTTTGATTTCTTTTACATGGGCGACCATGTTTTCCACGCTGCCGAATTCAGCGATCAGCTTTTTGGCGCCAACTTCACCGATTCCCATAATACCTGGAATATTATCCGAAACATCACCCCAGATACCCAGGATGTCTTTCACCTGCTCCGGCCGTTCAATCCCGAATTTTTCGCACACCTCTTTTGGTCCCCAGATCTCAGCAGGGTTCCCGAATTTTGAAGGCTTGTAAATCAGCGTCTTTTCACTCACCAGCTGCCCGAAATCTTTGTCGGAAGTCATCATGTAGGTGAGAAATCCATTCGCTTCGGCTTTCTTGGCGAGCGTTCCAATAATGTCGTCGGCTTCATAGCCGGGAAGGATCAGTGTGGGAATATTGAATGCTTCGATCAGTTCATGAATGTATGGAAGGGCGGCAATCAGGTCTTCGGGAGCTTCTTCCCGGTGTGCTTTGTATGCAGTGAAATCGACATGCCGCTGGGTGGGTGCAGGAGTGTCGAACGCTACTCCGATATGTGTAGGCTTTTCATTTTTCAACACCTCAAAAAGCGTATTGGCAAAACCCATGATTGCTGAAGTGTTCAATCCCTTGGAATTGATACGCGGGTTCTTGTTCAAGGCATAAAAAGCCCGGTAGATAAGGGCCATTGCATCAAGAAGAAAAAGTTTTTTTTCAGACATGCGTGTATATTTCAACTCGTCCCATGATGGGTTGAGTTCGTTACAAAGATAAAACGAATTGTCCGACGGTTCCGAAAATTTCATGAGGGAAACCTCAGCGAGTAATTCCGGTTAGTGAACATTCGCCTGTTTATATCTTGATGAAACATCCTGTTCCTGACGGGCGTTCTTCAGTTACATTTGGATAAACTAAACCGCAAACTATGGTAAGAACAAAGTCCACCGAGAAAAAAATATTCGTGCTGGACACCTCGGTTATCCTTTATAACCACAATGCCCTCAATAGTTTTGAGGACAATGATGTAGCGATCCCCATCACCGTTCTCGAGGAACTCGATAATTTCAAAAAAGGGAACGATACCATCAACTTTGAAGCCCGCGAGTTTATCCGAATTATGGACAAACTCTCAGACAAATCAACGTTGGTCAATTGGATCCAGTTGAATCATCCCAAGGCAGGCAAATTTAAAGTGGTGATGAACGAGCATAGCGAACTGGATGCCGTCAGGGTATTTGGCGAGAACAAGCCCGATCACCGCATCCTGAATGCGGCGCTCATTATGATCGCCGAAAACCCCGGCAAACGGGTTGTCCTGGTTACCAAGGACATCAACCTCCGACTGAAAGCGAAATCACTCAATATCCCGGCCGAAGACTTTGAAACCGGCAAGATCAAGGATGTGGATTCGCTTTATTCCGGAAAAACGCTGATCGAAGGAATTGACAAGACGGTAATCGACATGATCTATACCGACGGTTCCATTCCTCCTGAATATGCCGGGATCACCAACCCCGTTCCCAATCATTATTTTATCATCAAAAACGGAAAAACATCGGCTCTTACCTTCTATAACCCGGAATCAGAAAGAATTGAAAAGATTGAAAAGCATTCGTGTTACAAGATCACCCCGCGGAATGCAGAACAGGTTTTTGCCTTTCATGCCATCCTGAACCCGAATGTGAAACTGGTCACGCTGCAGGGAATAGCAGGAACAGGAAAGACCTTACTGGCATTGGCCGGCGCACTGGAGCAGAAGCGGAATTTCAAACAAATCTACTTAGCCCGGCCTATCGTTCCGTTGAGCAATAAAGACATAGGATATCTTCCCGGAGATATCAAATCAAAACTCAATCCCTACATGGAACCGCTTTGGGACAACCTGAAATTCATCCAGAACCAGTACAGCGAAAAAGACAAGGAATACAAGGTAATCGCCGATTCCATCGAAAATGAAAAACTACAGATCACTCCTCTTGCTTATATCCGTGGCCGAAGCATCTCCAATGTGTGTTTCATAGTAGATGAGGCCCAGAACCTTACACCCCACGAAGTTAAAACCATCATTACCCGGGCCGGGGAAAACACCAAGATCATCTTTACCGGGGATATTTTCCAGATCGATACGCCCTATCTTGATTCTCAAAGTAACGGACTTTCCACCCTGATCGACCGGATCAAGAAACATCCCCTTTATGCGCATGTACGTCTGGAAAAAGGGGAACGGTCGGAACTGGCTAACCTGGCGAACGAATTACTTTAAGCCTCATCCCCTTCCCCTACCCAATTGGGCAGGGGAGTATGGGGAGGGGCATTACTTTTCGCTTGCGATCACCGCCATCAGCGTTTTTCCCACAACTTCGAGCGTTGTTTTATCGATCGATTTCATATTGTCGCTGGTCGTGTGCCAGTAAGGATAAAAACCGGTCTTACTGTTCTTGTCAAGATGAATGATGTCGATGGTAGGGATGTTCAGGATCTTGTTGATGTAAAGATGATCATCAGTGATCATTCCGCCTTCCTCAAAAGGAAAATAATCTGAATACCCGAGTTTCCCGGCTATATTCCAAACATTCCTGACAATGGCAGGGGCATATTGCATGGAGAAGGCTTCTTCCATGAAGGTGGCATGTGGCGCTCCAACCATGTCGAGAAGGATCCCGTATCGTGCAAAATAATTTACCTTGTGAGGAGTTTTTGCCCAGAACTGGGAACCAAGTCCCCACCAGTCGGTTGTATCCTCATTCCGCTTCTGGTCTTCCGGGGGACCATAATCTTCTGCATCCAGGAAAATGATATCCACGCCGATGGCAGGCTTTGAAAGACTTAACTGGCGGGCAATTTCAAGGAGAACGCCCACCCCGCTGGCGCCGTCGTTCGCACCATCGATCGGGGTATTGTGTTTCTTCATATCGGGATCATGATCGGCAAAGGGGCGGGAGTCCCAGTGGGAACTAAGGAAAATCCTGTTATTGGTACCGGGATTATAAGAAGCAATCAGGTTTTTGAAATTCAGTATCGTGCCGTTAAAGGCTTTTACCTGTCCCTTCTGGACAGTAACATCCTGGCAGTATTGTTTCAGTTTTTTTGTAAGGTAAACCACGCATTTTTCATGTGCCACGGAATTACATACCCGCGGGCCAAAATCCACCTGAGCCTTCACATAACTATAAGCCGAATCTGAATTGAAAGGTGGAATTTTCAATGGTTCTTCCTTCTTTTGTTTTTCTTCATTCCCGGCGTTCTGTTTATGGTTGGCATTGTTACATGATACGGATATCAGGACGGCAAGGAAAAAAATGACGGGTAATCTGAGAATCTTCATGGGATGTGGACATAAGAGTTATAAAACCTGTTGAAGGATTATCGGTAAAATTTTCTTTTTTTAGAAATAAAATGCATAATCAGACTAAGCAGGAATAGAATTCCCCCGCAGGTTGTTGCAATCCTTGCCAGGTAATCGCCATGCCTGACATAGAAGGTAAGCCGGTCATTGGCATTGAGGACTCCCTTGATCGCTGCGGGTTCCCAGTATTTCGTCACCTGGTGTGGGTCGCCGCGCTGATCGATGAAGGCGGAGATCCCGGTATTGGCCGAACGGGCAATGCTGCGTCGTGTTTCGATGGCCCTCAGGGATGCAAATGAATAATGCTGACGATGTCCGGCCGTATTTCCCCACCAGCCATCGTTGGTGATGATCATCATCAGCTCTGCGCCGTTCCTGACGAATTCCGAGAAAAACTCCCCAAAGATCGACTCATAACAGATTATGGGCGACACCCTGGCCGTCTTCACCGTAGTAAAGACCCTCCGGATTTTATCCGTACCTAAGCTGCCAATCGTTCCCCCCATATTGATCGCCAGTTTCTCAAGGAGTTTAAAATGCTTATATGTGGGAAGAATTTCTACGCCAGGCGTGAGTTTCGATTTGTGGTACAACTGAATGCTGTCCCTGGAATTCAGGAGCATGGCCGTATTGTATTCATCATAATATATGTCTGCATCGGAATATTTCCGTGCTGTATTGCTGACCTCTTCCCCAGGGCCGAATTCATGGCGCGTTGATCCTCCCACGATCAGGTTCAGGTTGGGGTATTTTGTTACGATATCCTTGAGCAATGAGATGCTCTTAAATGTGCCGATATCATTCTCCCACATGTATTCCTGTATGGCCGATTCAGGGGCGACCAGGAAGTTGGTACTGCTGTCAAGAAATGGTTCAGCCAGATTCATGATCCTTCCCACGACTTCAACCGGGGCAACAGTATATTGTTCCTTGTAAGGATCCAGGTTGGGCTGGACTATCACTATCGTTACAGGGTTGAATTTTTCTTTATAAGAGTGATAGATCGAATTCGAGATGATCAGTGGGACGATGATCCATAGCAGGATGGCAGGGATCAGGATTAAATCCTTTATTTTAAGCGGGAAACGGGATCGTGTAAAGGAGCCTTGATAAATGAGCAGGAACAACAGGATGTTAGCTACCAGCACCCATAAGGTTCCCCCGAAAGTGCCGGTAAACTCATACCATTCCACCCATCTGTAATACGCTGAAAACACATTGCCGATGTTCAGCCAGGGCCAGTTGAGATCCCAGTTAAGGTGGAGATATTCAAAAGCCATCCAATAGAAAATCAGAGCCGCATAAGCGGAAAGGTCGTTCTTCAGTTTTCTCCGGGTAAAATGAAAAAGTTGGAAGATAATCGTCATGAAAAGGGCATTCACTCCGATGGCGATGAGCGCCCCGGCGCCGGTTGAGTTGTAGATCCACCAGGTAGTTAAACCGTTCCAGATGAGGAAAGCAGGATAAGAATAGAAAAGCAGGCTGAACTTGATAAATTTTCCGGGATGCTGATAGATGAAATCTTCTATGATCAGTAATGGCACGAATCCGGCAAACAACAACCAGGGAAACCCTCTCATCGGCCAGGCTGCCGCCATGAGCAATCCTGAAAGGGCCGATAACAGAAGCAATTGGTATTTTTTCATCCCGAAATAAGAATGATTTCAGTGCTGATGAAACAAAGGTAGTAAATAAATCATAATTGATTCTTTACTTGATGCAAGCACAGGCGATGTGTCCACCCGTCAGGATAAAGAAGGATATCGTAGTTTCCGGATCTTCAACGCTTCCTCGTAGATCCTGTCTTTCAACATGCCCAGATTCGTTTTTTCCGTTGCAGAGATAAAAATCGACGGAAGATGGTTTTTCGCCATCCAGGTGTTTTCAAGGTCTTTCAGGGTGAGGTTTTCTTTCTGAACAGGAGTAAGATCGTCTTCTTCCTTTTTTATATGGGAATACAGATCAATCTTGTTGAACAGCATAATCATGGGTTTGTCGGAAGCACCGATATCCGTCAGCGTTTGGTTCACCACCTCGATCTGTTCTTCAAAGGCTGGATGTGAAATATCCACGATATGAATCAAGACATCGGCTTCACGCACTTCATCCAGTGTAGATTTAAAAGATTCTATCAGGGTATGTGGCAGTTTCCGGATGAAACCGACTGTATCCGACAATAAAAACGGCAAGTCATGGATCACTACTTTACGGACGGTGGTGTCGAGTGTTGCAAATAGCTTATTTTCCGCAAAGACATTCGATTTGCTGAGTAGGTTCATCACCGTCGATTTCCCGACATTGGTATATCCCACGAGTGCTAATCTTACTAGCTGCCGACGGTTCTTGCGCTGGGTGACTTTCTGTTTGTCGATCTCCTCCAGTTTTTTCTTCAGCAACGAGATCCGGTAACGCAGGATCCGCCGGTCGGTCTCGATCTCCTGTTCACCCGGCCCCCTGAGCCCGATGCCACCCCGCTGTTTCTCGAGGTGTGTCCACATCCGGGTAAGCCGCGGAAGCAGGTATTCGCATTGTGCCAGTTCGACCTGCGTGCGTGAATGGGCTGTCCGGGCGCGCTTTGCAAAGATATCTAGAATCAGGTTGTTACGGTCGAGGATCCTGCACTTAAGTTCTCTTTCGATATTACGGATCTGGCTGGGAGAAAGCTCATCATCAAATACGGCAATATCCACTTCATGGAGAGAAATGTAGGAACGGATTTCTTCCAGTTTGCCTTTTCCTACATAGGTTTTCGGATCAGGGAATTCCAGTTTCTGGATGAATCTTTTTATAGGTATGCCGCCGGCTGTATCCACCAGGAATGCGAGCTCTGCCAGATATTCCTCAACCGTGAAGAGGTCCTGCTGATGATGAGCAACACCAACCAGTATAGCGGTTTCTTTGATGGATTGGGTTTCGTTCATCCTCCGTATTCGCTATTCGCTATTTGCTTTTCGCTGTTCGCTATTAGCTTAAAAAATCGTAAATCGTAAACCGTAAATCGTAAATTGGATTAGAAGCTTTTAAAGCCGATGATCTCCCTGACTTCGCGAATAGTCTTCTGCGCGCTGGCATGTGCTTTTTCAGCCCCCAGTCCGACCACCTTTTTCAGGTAGGCTTCGTTTGCATGCAATTCCCTGATCTTCTCCCGGAAGGGTTCAGTGAATAGGATCACATCTTCGGCCAGTTGTTTTTTCATATCACCGTAACGGATCTGGCAGGTATCGTAAAGATTACTGAAATGAGCATAGGTTTCGGGCGCCGAGAGTGTTCTCATCAGGCTGAACAAATTCTCAATAGCTTGAGGTTTGGGCTGGTTCATTTCCGTGGGACCGGCATCGGTAACGGCACGCATCACTTTTTTCCGGATTGCCCCGGGAGGATCGGCCAGGAAAATCGCGCTGTTTTCATTTTCCGATTTAGACATCTTGGGGCTGCCATCCAGCCCCGGTATCTTTACCAGGTTTTCTTCAAACGTATAGGCTACCGGTTCCGGGAAAAAGTCGACATGATACAAACGGTTAAACCGGTTGGCGAAAGTGCGGGTCATTTCCAGGTGCTGTTCCTGGTCTTTGCCTACAGGCACTTTGTGTGCCTTGTGGATTATTATGTCGGCTGCCATCAGGGTGGGGTAGGTGAGCAGTCCGGCATTGATATTCTGGGGTTGCTGGCGGATTTTTTCCTTAAAAGAAGTGCAGCGTTCAAGTTCGCCCATATAGGCATTCATGTTAAGTAGAAGGTAAAGCTCCGCTGTTTCCGGAAGATCGCTCTGGATATAAAGGGTCGCTTTTTCAGGATCAAGGCCGCAGGCGAGAAATTCCACGAGAACATTCTTGACATTGCCATGAAGGTCTGCAGGTGTAGGATGTGTGGTAAGGGAATGGTAATCGGCGATGAAGAAAAAACACTGATTTTCTTCCTGCATCCGGATAAAACTTTTCAGCGCTCCGAAATAATTTCCAAGGTGAAGATTGCCCGTTGGCCGAATTCCGCTTACAACTACCAAGTTTAAAAAGTTTATAAAGTTTGTAAAGTTTGTAAAGTTATAAAGTTGTACAGTCAATATTCTTTTTTATTCCTGCATTCTGCATCCCTGCATTTCTACATTTTAATCTCATCTCCTATCATATTAAAAAAATGATATTCAAGAAAGTGGTAAGATGGCATCGGGTGAAGTTTGATCTTTCGTTTGAACCTGAAAAACCATTTCCATTTCCTGTTGAAAAATCCTTTTGTAAAGTAGGCGTAAATATATGGATGTACGCATAGCAATAGGTGTTTCTCATTTTGTTCGCGTATGAGGTAGCTGAGGTTGTTCTCAATATCGTCGGTTATCAGGATGCTGGGTCGTATCTCGCCTGTGCCGTCGCAGGTGGGACATTTTTCCAGGATCTGGACATTCATTTCCGGACGAACCCGTTGACGTGTGATCTGTACCAGGCCGAATTTACTTGGCGGAAGAATGGAATGCTTTGCACGGTCTTTCTTCATCTCATCCTTGAGCCGGTCATAAAGTTTACGTCGGTTGTTCCCCTGGTTCATGTCGATGAAATCGATCACAATGATCCCTCCCATGTCGCGCAGCCTTAGTTGGCGGGCCACCTCGGTAGCTGCTTCCAGGTTCACTTCCAGCGCATTGGCTTCCTGGTTTTGTTCGGAATTGACCCGGTGGCCGCTATTGATGTCAATCACATGCAGGGCTTCGGTATGCTCAATGATTAGGTAGGTACCGCTTTTTATGGTGATCGTTTTCCCGAAAGAAGCCTTGATCTGTTTATCAATGGCATAATGTTCAAAGATGGGCGTTTTCCCCGAATGGAGTTTTACGATGTTGACTTTCCCCGGGGCTATTTTCTGGATGTAATTCCGGATCTCCTCGTGTAAAACAGGGTCGTTGACAATGATGTTGTTAAAATCTTCATTCAGGACATCCCGCAAGATGGCAGAGGTACGGTCAATTTCTCCGATGATCTTCTGGGGTGCTTTGGCCGTATGTAACTTTTGTGATGTGAGCTCCCATTTTTTATATAGGTTCCGGAGGTCGCCATCGAGGTCGGCAACCAGTTTGCCTTCGGCAACGGTACGAATAATCACACCACAGTTTTTGGGCTTGATGCTCGCAATGAGTCGTTTGAGGCGGTTCCGTTCTTCGGCACTCTTGATTTTCTGTGAAACTGAGATCTTATCTGAAAAAGGAATCAACACGATGTATCTCCCTGCAAATGAAAGCTCGGAAGTTACCCGCGGCCCTTTAGTGGAAATAGGCTCTTTTGCAACCTGTACCAAAATCTGCTGGTTAGGTTTCAGCACATTATTGATTCGTCCCGATTTCTGGATGTCTTCTTCCATCTTGTGTTCTCCGATGGAAAGTCCGGGGATATTGGAGAAGCCCGCTTTGATGTATTTTAGAAGGGAGTTGATCTGGGGACCCAGGTCAAGGTAATGAAGAAATGCATCTTTGCCATAACCTACATCAACAAATGCAGCATTCAGCCCGGGCATGATCTTCTTGACTCTTCCAAGGTAGATATCGCCAACGGCAAATTCGCTATTCGATTTCTCCTTATTTAATTCAACGAGTAGCTTTTCCTCAAGAAGCGCGATTTCAACCTCACTGGAGGTCGAATTGATAATTAATTCCTTATTCACTCTTCATATTTTTTAATTCCTATTCACGGGCGGGTTGCCGGTGATGTCTATGACTTAAGGAATTGTAGCAGGCTGTGGGCGAGGAAAGAACATATAACCCCTGCATCATGCCGCATAAGACGGCAGGACACAGAGGTTAGCTGTTTACTTTTTCTTATGTCTGTTCTTACGCAAGCGTTTTTTTCGCTTGTGAGTAGACATCTTGTGTCTCTTTCTTTTTTTACCGCTTGGCATGATCGTAATGTTTAAAAATTTACTTCGCCTTAACAGTCGATTTCACCTTGTTAACGAAGGTTTTTGCAGGCTTAAATGCCGGAATGTTGTGAGCGGGGATAATGATGGTGGTGTTCTTGGAGATGTTCCTTCCTGTTTTCTCTGCCCTTTTTTTAATGATAAAACTCCCGAATCCTCTTAAATAAACGTTTTGTCCGTGGATCATAGAGTTCTTCAAAATTTCCATAAAAGCTTCAACAGTTGCTTGAACGGCGACTTTTTCGATTCCTGTCTTATTAGCAATATCTGCTACAATTTCTGCTTTTGTCATGTTGATATAAATTAGTTATAATATTAATTATGATGTTTTTATTGGTCAAAACGGGGGTGCAAATATAGAATAATTTTGATTGACAAGGAAATAAATTCACATTTTCATTAAGTGTAAAACTTTTCAGGTACGATTTTAGTGAATGAATCCATGCCTTCCGGCCACTAAAATTATTTTATATGTACTTTCGGCATAAAATCCGAATTTCGGATATAATCCTTCATTTTAATTTTTCTGATAATATGAATTTCACGAAGATCCTTACAAAGTGGTATGAAAAGAACAAAAGGGATCTTCCCTGGAGGAGAACCAACGACCCTTACCGGATCTGGGTATCTGAAATTATCCTTCAGCAAACCCGCATCGAACAAGGTTGGAATTATTACCTGCGCTTTCTTAAGAAGTTTCCAGATCTCCATGCATTGGCCGAAGCAGATGAAGAAGAAGTGCTGAAACTCTGGCAGGGATTGGGCTATTATTCACGTGCCCGCAGCATGCATGCTACCGCAAGGGAGATCATGACCCTTCATCGGGGCATATTTCCCCAAACCTACGACGGGATTCGGAAACTGAAAGGGATTGGTGATTACACTGCTGCTGCAATCTCCTCCATCGCCTTCGGAATTCCTTCACCGGTTGTGGATGGAAATGTCCTTCGCCTTTTTTCCCGCTTCTTCGGGATCCGGGAATCCGTCGACACCCAAAAAGGAAAAACTGCGGTCCTGGAGAAAGCAAAAAAGCTGATCAGTCATGAGCGTCCTGGCGACTTCAACCAGGCCATCATGGAGTTCGGTGCATTGCAATGCAAACCGATCCCGGATTGTAAAATATGCCCGCTGAAATCAGGTTGTGTGGCTTTTAAGGAAAACCGCATTGCTGAATACCCTGTTAAATCAAAAAAGCAGGGACAACGCACCCGTTTTTTTCATTATCTCTTCATTACAACTGGAAAAGGACAAAAACGCTCGGTCTTCCTGAAGAAAAGAACCAGCAAGGATATCTGGAAAAACCTTTTTGATTTTCCATTGATTGAAACGGAAAAAGCGGTAAGCCTTAAAAAGTTGATACTGCTAAAAGAATGGACTGATCTTTTTTCGGGAAGGAAGGTGAATTTGTTGAAAGAATCCAAGACTTACCGGCACATCCTTACCCATCAAGTCATCATGGCAAAATTCTATCAACTGGAAATATCGGCTCATGACCGTTTACCATATCTCAAAGTAGCTTTAAGTGATGTGGGGAAATATCCTGTTCCAAGGCTGGTGGAGAAGTATCTGAATCAGAAATAGCGAAATGGCGAAAAACGAAATAACGAAAATTTCATCACGCGTTTACGAGTCACGAAATTTTCAATTATCAATTAAAATTTTTACTTTTGCCGCACAATCAAAGTTGAATCACAAAATGGACGACGGACCGGCGAAACGAAACGAAAACAACAACCTGCTTTCCGTAAGGATGCCCAGCCTGCCATAACCGCAAGTTGTCACTTTCCGGTCAGCACAACGAAGGAAGGAGGCATCAATGACATTGCAAACCACTTTCTACCTAAGCCAGATCCTTGGGAAAAAATTTATTTCTCCCGAAGGAAAGATCCTTGGCATGATCCGGGATTTCCTGATCGACACCACAATCCAGGCAGGCCCTGACCCTGAACCCATACGGCCCCGTGTTATTGCCGTTAAAGTGAAAGCCGGCAAGGACGCAAAGATCTATGATTTTGCAACTTTCGAAGTAAAAAGATTCAAGCAAAAGCTGCAGGTGACCTGTTATGAAGTGCACGAGAATACAGAAGAGATCTGTCCCAATTGTCTCTGGCTGGCTGAAAATATCCTGGATAAACAGATCGTGGATATCAACGGGCGAAAACTGGTACGCGTGAACGATGTCAGGATGGTGATGATCCCATCCGGTACCTATGCGATTGCCGTTGATGTGGGCATCGAAGGGCTTCTCCGGCGTATCGGCATTGGTTGGGTGCTTCAAACTGCCCTGGATCCCGTGAATGTTAGCATCCCGGGAAAAATGATCCTATGGGATGACATTGAAACCGTTGATTTTTCCAATTCAAGCATCAAGCTTTCCAAATCATCCTCCAAACTGCATATGCTTCATCCTTCCGACCTGGCTGATATCATAGAGGATCTCGACCGGGCCACCCGCACTTCCATCTTTGCCTCGCTGGATGAAGAACAGGCTGCAGACGTACTCGAAGAACTCGAACCTAAGGCTCAGATCGAAATTGCGGAGAGTCTCCCGGTTGAAAAGATGGCCGACCTGCTCGAAAAGATGCCTGCCGACGAAGCTGCCGACCTGCTGGATGTTCTGGAAGAAGAAAAAGCCATCAAGATCCTGGATGAGATGGAAAAAGAATCTTCCGAAGAAGTCAGGGAATTGCTCGAATACCCGGATAAAGTTGTGGGTTCGATCATGACCACCGACTTTCTCACTTTTAAAGAAGATATGACCGTTGAAGAAACAATCAACGAAATCCGGAAGGTACAACCTGAGCCCTCAAACATATATTCAATCTTTGTTACAGATAAGAATAATAAGCTGGTTTTTGCCATATCCCTCATGGAGCTGATCATTGCAAATCCATCCTTAAAACTCAAAGAGATCACAAAACAGAAACCCCTGACAGTTTTCGACCAGGACAAGGTGGATTCGCTGGCCGAGTTATTTTCAATGTACAACCTGCTTGCCGTTCCCGTTATCAATCGCGACATGGAACTGGAAGGAGTAGTGGTGGTGGAAGACATCGTGGAAGATTTATTAAACCGGAGAAAAACCCGTTAATTTCAGGGAGGAGTTGAGATGGCCTTTGCGATGAGAAGAAAATCGATATGGCGGAATTTCGCTTTGTTCCTGGCAATTCTCGGACCAGGTATCATCACCGGTAGCGTGGATAACGATGCCGGCGGGATCACCACCTATTCCGTGGCAGGCGCCTTATATGGCTATGGCCTGATCTGGACCTTGATCCCTTCATTTTTGGTCCTTGTAGTTATCCAGGAAATGAATGCCCGGATGGGGATCGTTACCGGGAAAGGCCTGGCAGACCTGATCCGGGAAAGTGCCGGCGTGAAAATCACCTTTTTTATATTCATCGGATTACTGGTGGCTGATATCGGTAACACAACTACTGAATTTGCAGGTGTAGCCGGCAGTCTGGAGATATTTAGTGTGAGCAAATACATTTCTGTTCCCATCGTAGCGGTCATGGTCTGGATCATGGTGGTGAAAGGAAATTACAAGATCGCGGAAAGAATCTTCCTTGTATTCAGCGTTGCATTGCTGATGTATGTGATCTCTGCATTGATGGGGAAACCGCACTGGCAGGAAATCGGCCAATCGGTCATCCATCCGAAGATGAAACTGAATAGCCAGGGCCTTGAAGTGGTCATAGGGATCATCGGTACGACAATTGCCCCCTGGATGCAGTTTTACATGCAGTCGAGCGTAATCGAGAAAGGGCTGAAGATGCGTCAGTACAAATTCGTACTCGTTGATATTATTGTCGGCTGCCTGGCAACCGTGGTCGTTGCTTTCTTTATCATGGTGGCCTGCGCTTCCACCTTGCACATCAACAACATCGTGATCAATGAAGCGAAAGATGCGGCCATGGCATTGAAACCATTAGCCGGTGCGATTTCGTCACAGGTGTTTGCCTTTGGATTGTTCATCGCTTCGATCTTTTCCGCTACCATCCTGCCGCTGGCAACGGCTTTTTATGTTTGCGAGGCCTTTGGCTTCGAAGCCGGGATCAACAAGAAATGGAAAGAAGCGCCTCAATTTTACTGGCTATATACCTCTATCATAGTGCTCGGGGTGATCATAATTCTCATCCCCAATGCCCCGCTGATCGCCATCACGCTGTGGTCACAGATCATCAACGGGATGCTGCTGCCGGTCGTACTGGTTTGCATGATCCTGCTGGTAAATAATAAAAAGATCATGGGAAAGCATGTGAACAAGCCGGTACAAAATATCATCGGGTGGGTTTCGATTGCTATTCTGGTAGGATTATCGATCACCCTGATCCTGATGCCGCTCTTAAAATAAATTTCCCAAAACCATATTACCTTTTCATTTTTGACCGATTAATGTAAAAATAATGAAACCGGCCGGACATTATTTGTACTTTTGTTCACGGAGTATTTATAAAAAAACGAAAAATCATGGCAACAGGAATCAACAAAGTAATCTTGATCGGAAACCTCGGAAAAGATCCGGATATCATGCGGTTGGAAAGCGGCGTTAAAAAGGCATCATTTTCACTTGCAACGACAGAAGTCTACAAAAACAAAGAAGGCGCAAAAACGGAACATACCGAATGGCATAACATCGTGTTATGGAGAGGCCTTGCAGAAGTGGCTGAAAATTACCTGAAAAAAGGAAATACGGTTTACATCGAAGGACGGATCCGCAGACGCGAGTATGAAGATAAAGAAGGCCAGAAACGCTCTATCACCGAAATTCTCGGCGATGCGATGACCATGCTGGGCGGCCCGAGACGCGAAAGCGCGCCTGAAGGGAATGCTCCCACCGTGATTGAAAAGGAGAATGGCAACGGGGAAACAACCACACCCGAGGACGATCTTCCCTTTTAGCAGTTGGCGAACTGGCGAGCTGGTGAACTGGCGAGTTATAAAAAATCACTCGCCAACTCGCCAACTCGCAACCTCGCCAGTTTACTTAGTTGCACACGCATGAGAATGACCCGTTTCTTTTTATTAGCAGTAATCCTGGTCGTGCTCGCTTCCTGCCAGAATAGCTACGTTCCAAAGCCCCGTGGTTATTACAGGATCGATTTTCCCGGAAAGGAATACCGGCTGTTTGATACCACTTTCCCCTATACCTTCGAATACCCGGTATATGCAAAAATCGTTCGCGACAGTTCCCGTATGGCAGAACCCTACTGGATCAACGTTGTTTACTATCCGTATAATGCCCAACTTCATATCAGTTATAAAACCATCAACAAAAACCTGGCTACCTATCTCAACGATTCACACACCCTGGTGAATAAGCACATTCCGAAAGCCAATGCCATCAGCCAACGGGAATATGTAGATACGTCCGAACATGTCTTCGGCCTGGTATATGAAATCACCGGTTCTGATGCTGCCTCCACATATCAGTTCTACCTGACCGACAGTACCAAGAATTTTGTCAGAGGCGCCCTTTACTTCGATCTCGTACCGAACAATGATTCACTGGCGCCAGTCATCGACTTCCTGAAGAAAGATGTTGAGCACATGATCATGACCTTCCGATGGAAGAAGATTTCGAGGCACGAAGTGCCAAAGCAATCTCCACTTAATATGTGAATGTGAGATTAACGAAGTACAATTTTCTTTGCGGCCCTTGCATGAAACTCCTTGTCCTTTGCGGTTAAAAGAAAATTGGAAACGCGCGTTTGCGCGCTTGGGTGAATGAAGAATGAAAATACGATTCCAAGTCTCACAAATTATTTGCAACTTTGCATTTAACCACTGCAAAGAAATTTTTCTTCAGGGTGCAACCGACCAAGTTGGTAATATGTCTTCTTTTCAAACAATAATTTTTCCAACATGAAGAGATTCTTCTATATATCCATTTTGCTACTTTCTTCTAGTCTGTTATTCAGTCAGACAGTGAAATATTCTGAAGTAAAGATCAGCGCCGATCAGTCAGGCCTTGTCAGGCTTGCAAAACTCGGGATCGCAGCCGATGAAGGTTATTTTAAGAAAGGTGAGTATCTGCATACTATGCTATCACAGGATGAGCTTAAAAAAGTGACTGATGCCGGGTTCAAAGTGGAAATGATCCGGGAGGATTATTCAAAGTACATTGAACAACGGAACAAAGGTCTGGAAAAGCAGATCAAAGAGATCAACCGGACAAAATCAAATCGATACAAGAGTACCGAAGTAAGCGATTACCCGGTTCCCCAGAATTTTACGCTGGGTTCGATGGGAGGATATTACACCTTGCAGGAGGTGCTGAATGAACTCGACAGCATGCACCTGAAATACCCAAACATCGTTTCCCAAAAACAACAGGCTGGCAATGAAACCTCGATCGAAGGAAGGCCGCTTTATTATGTTAAAATCTCAAAGGACCCGAATAACATCCAACCGGTTCCTAAGGTCTTCTACAACGCACTGATCCATGCACGTGAACCGGAAGGAATGGAACAACTCATCTTTTACATGTGGTATCTGCTTGAAAATTATGCCACTAACACGGAGGTAAAATACCTGGTCGACAATCTGGAATTTTATTTTCTCCCGGTGGTGAACCCTGATGGATATGAATACAACCATGCGACTCAGCCATCCGGTGGCGGGATGTACCGCAAAAATCGCAGGGATAACGGTGACGGGACTTTCGGCGTTGACCTGAACCGAAACTTTGGATATGAATGGGGATACGATGACGTCGGATCATCCCCCTTCACTGGCGATGAAACCTATCGCGGCACCGGCGCCTTCTCGGAACCTGAAACACAAATCATCAATCAACTTTGCGACCAGGTTGGATTTAAGGAAGCCCTGAATTACCATACCTACAGCGATCTCTTTCTCTATCCCTGGAGCTATATTACACAGGATAGTCCCGACAGTACCGTTTTCTGGAATTTCTCGACCCTCATGACCCGGCAAAACCGCTATACCACCGGGACACCGGGAGCAGTGCTATACAATACTAATGGTGATTCAAACGACTGGATGTACGGCGAACAGTCGGCCAAACCAAAGGTTTTCGCTTACACTCCCGAAACAGGTAATGATGCTGACGGTTTCTGGCCTTTTCCCGACAGGATCATTCCTTTATGCCAGGAAAACATGTACCAAAACCTTATGATGGCCCATCTGGCATTAGGATATGACGAGGTAACAAACAATTGCTCCTCAATTGTCAGCAACCGGCAGGGGTATTTCAAATTCAACTTCGAACGATACGGGTTGATCGGTACGGCAAGCAATACGGTTACCATTGAACCGCTGGATACGACACAGATAATCCAGGTAGGCCCGGCAAAACATTTTTCGTACCCGATTCAATTCCTGGTGAAGACCGATTCCATTGCATATACCCTGGCTCCTGACATGAATATTGGCACTTCCTTCAAATATATCCTGAAATGCAACAATGGTCTGTATACCTTCCGGGACACAGTAACAAAATATTTCGGTCCTGCATTGACAGTTTTCTCAGACGACTGCAACCAGTTCACAAACTGGACTTCCCCGAAATGGAATATAACCACAAACACTTATCATAGTCCGACCGGCTGCATTACCGATTCGCCCAATGGGAATTACAACAACAATTCGAATGTTTCCGTAACCACCATCAACAACATCGACCTGAAAGATTCCCCGGTGGCTGTGATTAATTACTGGACAAAATTTAATACAGAAAACTGTTTTGATTATGTGGAAGTGCAGGTTTCGACCAACAATGGCTCATTTATTCCTAAAAAGGGAAGGTACACGAAAAATCCTTCCCAGTATGAAGACACCGGAATGCCCGTTTACGATGGAAAACAATCAGCCTGGGTGAATGAGGAAGTGGTTCTGGATAATGTTGCCAACAAGGATATCAGGATCCGGTTCAACCTGGTAAGCGATGGCAACACGACGTATGACGGATTTTATTTTGATGATATTACCGTGAATATCATCGATATGACTACTTTCGGTGTTCCTGTGAACAGCGGAACTTCTTCTTATATTTCTGATCCGTTACCGAATCCTGCAGAACAGGAAGTGACTATCTCGTATCATTTGCCGGATGCAGGGTATACGAAATTTACCCTTTATGACCTGAAGGGAAATACGGTAAAGCAAATGGAAGTCAGCGACCGGAACGGAACGATTGTTTTCTCTGCCAGCGGTGTTCCTACAGGAGTTTATTATTACCGGATCACGGGCACATCCGGCTCAACCGGAGTAAAGGAACTGATCATCATTCATTAAAAATAACCTTTCCCTATGATTGAAACGATCAAACTCGGGACTCTTCGCTGGTCGCATCTTTTCCGGCCCACCGAAGAAGAATTACAAGGATTACAGGATTACTATCATTTTCATCCTCTTGATATTGAAGACTGCAAAAGCCCTGTAAACCTGAGGCCCAAGATCGACATCTACCAAGAGTACCGCTTCCTGATCCTCCACTTTCCATCTATGGATATACAGGGAGAATTTGTTGAAGCAAAAGAGATCAAGGTTTTCTGGGGAAAGGATTTCCTGATCACCATGGGCAAATCACACTGGCTGATCAAGGAATTATTCAAGCAGGAGCAAAATGAAACGCTTGCCGGACAACAGATGGTGGTTGGATCCAGTGATGCATTGTTATACAAGATCCTTGAAAACATGATTGAAGATACGCGGAAGTTGGTGGACCTTGTCGACAAATCGGTGGATACTTGTGGTAAAGAACTTTTCAGCCGGAAACCGGAAAAAACGATTGAGAAAATTTCGATTACACGAAAAAATGTCATTCTTCTCAATACGATCTTAAAACCACAGATGAACTTGTTCAACAAACTGCAAAGCGGTGCGATCAAGGGGTTTGCCGACAACATGGAAGATTACTGGGGAAATATCATGGACTCCTACCAGCGTGCCTGGGACATCATCGAAGACGACCGTGAACTGATCATCGGGTATTCAAAAACCTTCGATTCCCTGCAGGTTAACAAGACCCATGAAATCATGAAGATTCTCACCCTGGTCGCTTCCATCTTTTTTCCCCTGATCTTTATTGCCAGTGTTTTCGGGTTGATGATTAAACTGCCCGTCAGGGAATACATGCAGTCTTATCTTATCATTTCGGGAATAATGTTGGGGATCGCCCTGTTCGTAGTAATCTATTTTAAGATCAGGAAATGGATGTAGATCAATGATCCCTGTTCATGACTTCTGTCTGACGTTGGATGGATTCTTCGTGAAGCGCTTCCAGCAGTTTGAGCAGGAATTCCCTTGACAAACCTATTCCCACGCCCGTATCTACGCGGTCGTGGATGATCCGGCTCCAGCGTTTTAATTGGAGAATGGTGATATTGTTTTCTTTCTTATATTTCCCGATCTCTTCCACGATGTTCATCCTCCGGCCGAGAATGTCGATCAATTCTTCATCCAATTTATCGATCTCTGAACGAAGTTTTTCCAGTTTATTCTCAAATTCGATAGTCCCATGTTCCTCACGGATGACCAATCTTGAAATCAACTCTCCCAGTTTATCAGGTGTGATCTGTTGCTCTTTATCTGTGAGGGCCTCTTCTGGCCGGATGTGGGCCTCGATCATCAGCCCATCCATTGCCAGGTCGAGGGCTTTCTGTGCCACCGGGAACAGCAGGCTGGTTTCTCCGCAGATATGGCTGGGGTCGACCAGGACAGGAAGGTCGGGGTATAATCGTTTCAGTTCGATCGGGATCTCCCACATGGGGGAATTTCGGTAAAGGGTATGGGCAAAAAATGAAAATCCGCGATGAACGGCAATGAGTTTCCGGATGCCAGATTGGTTAAGCCTTTCCATTGCCCCGATCCAGATCTTGATGTCGGGGTTTAATGGATTTTTGACCATCACCGGGATATCGACACCGCGGAGGACTTCACTGATCTCCTGGATCGAAAACGGATTTACAACGGTGCGGGCACCGATCCAAAGGATATCGATCCCGTGGTTGAGCGCTTCTTCTACATGCCGTGGATTGGCGACTTCTATCGTAGTGAGCAGGCCGGTTTCAGCTTTCACCTTTGCAAGCCATATAAGTCCGCGCTTACCCACGCCTTCGAAGGAACTTGGCCGTGTGCGTGGCTTCCAGAGACCTGCCCGAAAAACCTTGACCTGCGGGATTTTTGCAAGTTCCCTTGCTGTCGACATTATCTGTTCTTCCGACTCGGCGCTGCAGGGGCCTGCAATGACGAAAGGCGGCGATTCCACCGGCAACCAGCTGCTCATGGGAAGTATGTCAGGAAAAACATTCATAAGACCGGTGTTCTTCGGATTTACTTTTCGGATCTCAGACAGATTAAATTCAATTGTAAAAGTAACAAAAAAACCCTTTGTCCGAGACCGGTATTTCCCGTATTTTTGCGCATTCAACAACGATGTTCATATGGAAAAGACGCAACAGTCAAAAATCCGCGATCTGCTAAGGTCAAAAGAAACAGGAAAAGAATGTTTGGTGAGGGGATGGGTCAGGACAAAAAGAGGAAATAAGAACATCAACTTTATTGCCCTCAACGACGGTTCGGTCATTCATACGATCCAGATTGTGGCTGAAGTGGCACGATTCAACGAAGAACTGCTGAAACAGATCACTACCGGGGCCTGCATCGAAGTGATGGGAACACTGGTTGATTCACCTGCATCGGGACAACCCGTCGAGATCCAGGCAAAGGAGATAAAAATCTTCGGAACCTCCGACCCGGAAACCTACCCCTTGCAGAAAAAAGGACATTCCCTTGAATTTCTCCGCGAGATTGCTCACCTGCGCCCGCGTACGAATACCTTTGGCGCCATTTTACGCATCCGCCATGCGATGTCATTTGCCATCCATAAATATTTTAATGATCATGGATTTTATTGCCTCCATACGCCAATCATCACCGGATCGGATGCGGAGGGTGCAGGGGAGCTGTTCCGCGTTTCCATCCTTGATCCGAAGAATCCTCCTTTGAAACCCGATGGTTCCGTTGATTTTGGTGAGGATTTTTTCGGGAAAGAGACCAAGCTGACTGTCTCCGGGCAGCTCCAGGCAGAACTTGGGGCATTAGCCTTGTCGCTGGTTTATACCTTCGGCCCTACGTTTCGTGCCGAAAACTCAAATACTCCCCGCCACCTGGCCGAATTCTGGATGATCGAACCGGAAATGGCATTCTATGATATCGTAGATAACATGGATCTGGCAGAAGATTTTCTGAAATACCTCATCCGGTATGCTCTTGAAAATTGCATGGACGACCTGGAGTTTCTCAACAACATGTACGATAACGCACTCATCGAACGATTGAAGGTTATCACCGAAAACGAATTTGTTCGCTTAAGTTATACCGAAGCGGTGGAGATCCTGAAAGCTTCCGGGCAGAAGTGGGAATTTCCGGTTGACTGGGGAACCGACCTGCAGGCCGAACACGAACGCTACCTGGTTGAAAAGCATTTTCATAAACCGGTTATCCTGACCGATTATCCGAAGGAAATCAAGGCGTTTTATATGAAGATGAATGAGGATAACAAAACTGTTCGCGCCATGGATGTGTTGTTCCCGAAGATCGGTGAGATCATCGGCGGTTCCCAGCGTGAAGAGAACCTGGAAAGACTTACAAACCGTATCCATGAACTCAACATCCCTGAAAAGGATATATGGTGGTACTTAGATACGCGGAAGTTCGGAACGGCGCCGCACAGCGGTTTCGGGCTTGGATTTGAAAGGCTGATTCTTTTTATGACGGGAATGAGTAATATCCGCGATGTGATCCCGTTTCCGCGCACGCCCAAAAATGCGGAATTCTGAGAAAATATTTTTTCAAAAAAAAGAAAATATTTCTCAAAAAATCCTATTACCTTTTCGATTTAAGCCGATTAAGAGGGAAAGAAAGTTTTTTTAACCCTAAGATGCCGGCTTGATGCTTTGTGGAATTACACAGAGAGACATAGAGAAGGCACAGAGGATCACAGAGAAACATTATGGAGATTAACGAGATTACGGGAAAAATCATCGGCTGTGCAATGGAAGTGCATAAAAATCTTGGTCCTGGATTATTGGAATCTGCTTATGCAGAATGCATGATCTATGAACTGCAGAATTCAGGACTGAGGGTTGAAAGTCAGAAACCGGTGCCGATTATTTATAAAGAAAGGAAATTAGATTATGGCTATAGGATCGATATCCTGGTTGAGGATAAAGTGCTCATCGAATTAAAATCTATTGATATGTTCAATCCTATTCACGAAGCCCAGATCCTGACCTATATGAAATTTGCCGGAAAGAAAATCGGCCTACTGATCAATTTTAATGTAACCATGCTCAGAAACGGATTGCGGAGATATCGGTTATGACCTCTGTGTACCTCTGTGCCTTCTCTATGTCTCTATGTGTAATACCAAAGCGGGAAAATGTTAGCACCTGGCGGTTAAAAAATGATCTTTCATTGACTGAATTATTATAAATCCTCTCCCTCATTGGTATTTTTTTTATCTTTACAATGAAAAAATGACGATGGAAAAACGCTGGGTACTTAAGGAATCAAGTGACCGGGAAATGGTGAAAAACCTTGCCCAGGAACTTAACATCGACCGGAACCTGGCGGAGTTGCTGATACAAAGAGGAATCAACACATTCGAAGAAGCCAAGTCATTTTTCCGTCCTTCTCTTTCCAATCTTCATGATCCTTTCCTGATGAAAGATATGACGGCTGCGATCGACCGGATCGAAACAGCCCTCGAAGAAAACCAGAAAATACTGGTATATGGGGATTATGATGTGGACGGTACTACCGCCGTTGCGCTGGTGTATACCTTTTTCCATAAGTTTTATGATCAGCTGGATTTTTACATCCCCGACCGTTACATTGAAGGGTATGGCATTTCATTCAAGGCAATCGACTTTGCTGCCGAAAACCAATTTTCACTTATCATTGCCCTTGATTGCGGGATAAAAGCAGTTGAAAAAGTACAATATGCAAATGAAAAGGGAGTTGATTTTATCATTTGCGATCATCACCGTCCGGGAAGTGAACTTCCTCCCGCTTGCGCGGTACTCGATCCCAAACGTGCAGACTGTACTTATCCATACAAGGAATTATCGGGTTGCGGTATCGGTTTCAAACTGATCCAGGCTTATGCACAACGCAACAACATTCCCTTCGATGGCCTCTCGCAATACCTCGACCTGGTGGTCGTGAGCATAGCTTCCGATATTGTCGATATCACCGGAGAAAACCGAATTCTTGCTTATTACGGACTGAAACTGATGAATATCCAACCGCGTCCCGGACTGGAAGCCATCCTCCGATACAGCAATGTTCAAAAAAAAACCAACGGGAACGGAGAAGGATTCTTCAATAAAGAGTTAACGATAACCGACCTTGTGTTCCTGGTTGGTCCCAGGATCAATGCTGCAGGACGGATCGAAAGCGGACGGAATTCCGTCCGCTTACTTATTTGTGAGGATCTTGAAGAAGCCCTTCACCTGGGTGAAAAGATCGATAATTACAATACCGAGCGGAAAAACCTGGATACCCTGGCCACACAGCAGGCCATCGAAATGATCGAACTAGATGAACGCCTGAAAACATCAAAGAGTACGGTCATCTTCAACCGCGACTGGCACAAAGGGGTGATCGGGATCGTAGCTTCCCGGCTCACCGAACATTACTACCGGCCTACCATTGTTCTTACGCTATCAGGGGAACTGATCACCGGGTCTGCCCGGTCCGTCAAGGATTTTGATGTGTATGATGCGATCGATTCCTGCAGCGACTTGCTGGAACATTTCGGAGGTCATAAATATGCGGCGGGATTATCGCTGAAGCCGGAAAATTTACAAGCCTTTATAGATCGTTTTGAGCGCGCCGTGACAGAGAAATTAAACGGGAAAGAACTGGTACCCGAGATTGAGATCGACACGGACCTGCCGCTCAGCAATATCAATTCGAGGTTTTATAACATCCTCCGGCAATTTTCCCCGTTTGGTCCGGGCAATATGTCGCCGCTATTCCGGACCGATGGGATCATCGATGCGGGCGGATCGCGGATTGTAGGGAAAAACCACCTGAAGTTGTATGTTGTTCATCCCGAAATTTCCGGCGGGCCTTTTTCTGCCATCGCATTCCAGCAAGGGGATCACTTCGGAAAAATCGAAAAAGGGATCCCTTTCAACATCTGTTATCACGTGGAAGAGAATGAATGGAACGGAAACGTTTCCCTTCAACTGAATATCAAGGATATTAAATTCGGGAATTAAACTTTACAATTTCCAAAACAGACACCCATCCGGTTTGCTTTCCCGATCAGGGCATGATCGAGGGGCACAGTGCGTAATTTCCCGCCTACTTCTTTCAGGGGAACTGCAATGATCTCGTCGTTGCGCGCGGAAACCATCATACCGAACCGTCCTTCTGCAATGAGTTCAACAGCATATGTACCATATCGTGTTGCCAGCACCCGGTCCATGGGAGAGGGGCTGCCGCCGCGCTGGATATATCCCAGAATGGTTTCACGGGTCTCCAGGCCGGTACGGTTGCTGATCTCTTGTGCAACGTAATGGCCGGGCTTTTCCCCTTTCGGGCAGGAAATACCTTCTGCGACCACCACGATTGAATAGGGTTTTTTATTCACTGCTCTTTTCTTCAGATATTTTGCAACAATATCAATATCATATTCAATCTCCGGCATCAGGATCACATCTCCTCCACCGGCAATCCCGGAATACAAAGTAAGCCATCCGGCATGATGTCCCATCACTTCGATTACCATGATCCGTTTATGGCTGTTGGCCGTGGTGTGAAGCCTGTCAATGGCCTCCACAGCGATCCAAAGCGCGGAATCAAACCCAAAGGTGATATCCGTTCCCCACACATCGTTGTCGATAGTTTTAGGGATCCCGATGATGTTCAGTCCTTCTTCTGCCAGGAGACTGGCCGTGCGCTGTGTTCCGTTGCCCCCGATGCAAACAAGGGCATCTAATCCCATTTCTTCGTAATGCTTTTTGATCAGCTTTGGCTTATCAATGCTGTTGAAGACGGTACTTTTTTTAAATGGATTTTCCCGTGATGTCCCGAGGATGGTTCCTCCCAGCGTCAGGATACCGGAAAGCTGGTTCTCATCTAAATGTACAAATTCCCGGTTGATCAACCCGAGAAACCCGGATGAGATGCCAATGACTTCCATCCCATATTCCAGGATGGCCGTTTTGCCTACTCCCCGGATGGCTGCATTGATCCCGGGGCAGTCTCCTCCTGCTGACAAGATCCCGATGCGTTTTGGTTTTCCTGGTGTGGCCATGCTATTTTAACTGAAATGTTCCTGAACCGATCTCTTTGTCCTCAGTATACACGGTAACTGTATATGTGCCTTTCATGGCAGGCTTGTCATTGTCTTTCTTGGTCCATTTAACGCAAAGATTCATCGACTTTCCTTCATACGAAATATCTTCACGGATGGAATAAGGAAGGATCTGCCCGTTGAAAGTAAACGTATCGTACTTTGTCTTTGTAACAACAATTTTATCTGGCCTGCAGATACAGACATAGATATTTTTCCTGCCTGGTTTTACCAGTGGATTTTCCCCGATAGTGAAACATACGTTGACCCGGTCGGTGCGGCTGGCCTTATCGGTGGGTGTTTCTCTATCCCCGCCTCTGAGTTTTAGTGCCGAGCCGGTTACATCATAGGCCCTGAGTATGGCTGCCTGGTTGACTCTGGCCGTTAGTTCTTCCTTGTCTTTGACCAGCGACTGTGATTTGGTTTGTTCATTTCTGAAATCCTGCCGGATCTTTTCGTTTTCGGCATGTAATTCCTGGTTCACGGTATAGAGAGAATCCATCTGCCGCACATATCCCTGAGCGATGAGTTGAAGCCGTGCAAGCTTTTTACTGACCTTCAGGTATTCCCATTTTGTGCCAAGAAGATTCCGGATCTCAACGGCATTGGCCTGGATCACGCTGTCTTTTGCTTTCAGGGAATCGGAAAGCGCCCCGTAGGCCTGCTTGGTTTTATTGTGTTCGGTGATCACAGAATCCAGTTCCTTCTGAAGATCTGTTTTCTCCAGTTCTTTTTCCTGGATAAGCGAGGTTAGCTGCGTTCTTTGTCTGAATGTCCAGATGACCACGATGAGAAGCGCGAGGATTAAAATACCGATAATGATTTTAGATGTCCGGTTATTTGTGTTTTGTTCCTCCATTGTAAGATATTTTTTGGATGATACAAATATAGAATAAAAAAACAGGATACCATAGGCTGCACCCTGTTTTTAGGCTTATTCCACGGTGATTACTATTCTTTTGGCGCTTTCACAACATCTCCATGTTCCCTGATGATCTCATTCAACCACCATTTGGGATATCCGGGCTGATTGGGCATGACGCCCTGCCCGGTTCCGTTGGTCTGGAATTTCCCGTCTTTCTCTTTTTTGATGTTGCCATCGATGTATTTTACCAGGAGGTATTCTCCCAGTTTTTTCCAACGTGCAACAGTGCCATCACCGGTTTTTACCGAATAGTTTGTCAGGTAGGCCCTGGCTTTATTTTTATCTGTCTTGTATAGTGCCGCTGCTTCTTTATCAATCTTTGCTGTTTGATCGATATATCCCAGTTCAAGTTCACGTTGAACTTTCTGGATGTCTTTGATCATGTAATCATATTTTGTATAGGCCCAATTTGACACAAAATTAAATGTCCAGAAAGCAGAGGTAGGCGAATATTCAACCATGCTTCCGTTTCCTTCAGCGTAGGAATGGGGAACTTTCAGGATTCCGCAATACATGGGGTTGAATACGGTTGAGTAGGTATCGTCGACACCAAACCAAAAAATACCCCCGATCGGGTCGGGCAGCCAGGAACGGCTTTGAGCCACGAAAACAAACCCGGTTTGCATGGTGGAGACAGCACGTTCGTTGACAAAGTAATTCACACTGTCGGTTGTCCAGTACATCGGGCGCCAAAGGTAAGGGCAATTGAAAGGTCCCGCACTGAAAGTATTGTTCATATCCATTTTGGTTCCTTCAAAATGATCACGCATCAGTTGCATGACATCGTGAACGGTAACTTTCTTGTCGGGCTTGATCCACAGCGGCATGCGGTTGGTGGCATAGCCGTATTTCCCCTTGATGATATTTCCCATGGCATAATCCTCGTATTGGCCCATGCTGCTGTTCACATGGTTGAACATAGCCCAGACCCTGGCTTCGCAAGCCCTGACCATGGTAAACACAAGGGGTGCATAGGTATCGGAGAAGCTGAATTCTTCATCCTTGCCGTCAAACCATCCTTTGGCGCGGGCAAAGGTGATGATATCTTTTGAATAGATGCAATTTTCAGGATCGTTCAGGGGAAACTGTGTGATACGTGCCTGGTTGGCATGACCACATATATACCCGTCGGGAATACGGCGGGCCACCCAGATTGCGCCTTTTTCCTTTTCACCTTTGCCGATGATCTCAAAGATCCAGGCTTCATTTTTATCCGAAACGGAAATGGATTCACCTTCGCTGTAATATCCATATTTTTCAACGAGGTCGGTCATTACCTGCAGGGCTTCCCGTGCGGTTTTTGCACGTTGCATGGCAAGATACATCATGGATCCATAATCAATGATGGCTCCATTCTGGTGCTGCAATTCATCACGGCCCCCATAGGTAGTCTCTCCCAATGCAACCTGGTATTCATTCATATTTCCAACAACTGAGTAAGTATGACGGACCTGCGGGATCGTCCCCAGTTTCTTCCCGGTATCCCATTCAATTACGTCCATCATCGTTCCTGCAGGATAATCTTTGGCCGGTTTGTAATACAACTCCCCGTAAAGGGTATGTGAATCGGCCGAATAGGTGATCATCACCGATCCATCGGCTGTTGCCCCTTTCGTGAATAAAAAATTTGTACAGGCTGACGATCGAAGCCCTGAACCTGCGATCAGGAATAACATTATTCCAGCAATTACTAGTGACTTTCTCATAATTTGATGATTTTTATTGTTTTTATTGGTAAGGATTCATAAAAATAAAGATCTGTTAAAACCCGATGTTAATTCCACCGGAAAGAATACCGTGATGTCCCTGAAAAATCAGCGGAGATAAAACAGGATCTCCGGTTATATTGAGATACTGGTAAGCCAGACTCACGTAAGCATTGTTTATAAATTCATAAGTGACATCCAATTTCATGGCATCGTAACTCCAAACGATAGTTTTAAGGGTTTTCGTATCTGCCGCACCACCATGTTCTGCCCAATTCCAGGAAAGGTTGAATAATAGCCCGCGCACAGGCCGGTAACCGAGTGAAACATAAACTTCTTGTGAATTGTCCCTCAGGTAACTTCCAAGATTATACCGGTTGGATTCAAATGTCAGGGTCGACACAGGATCGGTGTAAGTATGAGGAGTGGTCCGTGTATATTCGGCCGTGAAGGTCAGGTTCTGGTTCATAAGATTACTCACCCTGAAACCTGCTTTCCAGCTGATACAGTTAAAGGTGGCACTGTCGCTGAATTTTTTTGATCCGAGGTCGTCGATAAAAACAGAGGCATAAAGGTTTAATTGTCGTATCTGCCTGGAGCTGATATTAAAGAAGAGCTGGGAATTCCTTCCATAATATGCCTTTTCTGTAGAATCGCCGGAGGGAGTGGAATTCATATAAAACAGAAATGGGCTCAAATAAGCGGGATTGTAATTTTTCGAACAGGAAATCACGGAATTGCCGATGGAAAGGTTCAGGTTTTTCCATGGGGAGAAGGTCACGATGGCGGCGGAGAGGAATTTGTTGAAAAAATATTCCCTGGTTCCGTTTGGAATCTTGTAAGAACGGGCAGAATCCACCACTTCCGAAACAAGCCATCCGGTAACGAAAGTAAAATCAATCCATTTGACCGGTCTCATCTGAAGCTGGAAATAGGGGAAAGAGGGAGTCCTTCCTGAAAAAATATTCGATCCATGATATGAATCTCCCCATTGAAAATGATCTTTGGCCAATACTACCGATCCCCAGTTCCAGGCAAATGAAAATCCTCCACGCATCTCGCTGTAATCTCCACCATTGTTCGATTCTTTCCAGGCAGCGCCCTCCTCCATGGTCAGGTATCCTTGTTTCACCAGGAGATCGCTTTCATGATTATCACGAAGGCTTGCATAGAATCCGAAATGTTTTCCGATGTACCCGAAAATTTCAGCACCCCCCCAGCGATGATACACGTTGTTATTATTGTTCTGGGTGATATAGCCATAGATTCCCCAAATAGGGCGGAACGAAAAAGTAAAAAGGGAATCCTTGTAAACGAAAGACAGGGGACTTAAAGGAATACCGAAATGTTCTTTTTTATGGAACAAACCCTTTGTTTTTTTAAAATAGCTGAGATCGGATTGTGCTTCAAGATTATAATCTCTTAAATAAAAATCCAGTTCCTTATTCTGGCGATTATTCAAACTTTCGCGGGAGGCTGTTGCCTGTTTTAGTTTCAGGGCAATAAACATGCGGGAGTAAGGTTTCGTGGCCGAGGTAAGATCGATGATCTTGAGGTTTGCCAGTTCATCCATAAAATCATAAATTCCACTGTTGGTTAAATCCTGATAAACTACCTGTGGTAATGCAAACATTGGAACACAAAATACGATCATGAGCAGGATTTGCCGTTTCAAATTTGTATGTTTAAATGAACGGGTGTTTTTTACAAAGGTAAAAAAAATCCTAATCCGAACAGGTGACATGCAATCCGGGAGACCGGAAATAATTTGATTTTTACTGTCAACAGTTTGAATAGGAAAAACGTGTAATTTTGCAGATCAGAATACCCTCTTATGAGAAAAATTTTACTTCTGAACTGCCTTTTATTACTGCCATTTCTGATTTTTTCACAGGAAGCAATGAAAAAAGCCGACTCAGCCAAAGCCGGTGGCCTATACCTGGATGCTTCCGGGGGTTTGTCCATTCCGATGGGGTACTTTGCCAGAGATGATGTGAAATTTGGAGGTTCTGGTTTTGCCACCCCAGGTTTCCTGGTACAGGTCAACCTCGACTGGACCGGCAAATCCAATTCCGGGTTGGCATTTCAATATACCTTTCAAAGGAACTCGTTGAAAAGTTCAGTGAGAAATGATACTTTGTCAGGAATGTCCAAAGCGGTGGGGACAGGTTCATGGACCAACCACTATCTCATGGCTGGTTTGGTCTTTTTACATTTCATTCATAATGTTTATGTCGAAGGGAAAGCTATGGTTGGGGTCATTCTTTCTTCCAGCCCGTTATTCAACACCGTTGATCCTGTTTATCAAACACCCTCAACAAACACAGGTGTTGGGCTTGCCTGTGGCGCTCAATTTGGAATTGGCTACAAAGTTTCTCCTCAGGTAACGGTGAAAGCCAGTGCTGAATATATCCTTGGAAATCCCAAGATCCATCATCAGTATGGGGCACAACAGACATTAGACACCATCACAGGAACATTGGTCTATTCTCCTCCGGTCACTATAGAGACGAAAAGAACTATTTCGTCGTTATTTATTAAAGCCGGCATTGTTATTAAACTCTCGAGATAGACCTTATAAATTAGTATCATGAAATTCCCTTACTTCTTTATCTCATGTTAAGAAAAATCATTCTCTCCATTGTTTTTCTGCAGTTCATTGTTTATCAGGTATTTTCCCAGGAAAGTGTAAAAGATTCCTCCATTGTCGTCCCGATGATCTATGCAACCTATGCGTACCAGTTACCAAAAGGTGATCTGGCAAAACGTTTTGGCGGCAATTCCTCAATCGGAGGCGGATTTATGGTTAAAACGCGGTCCAATTGGCTGATTGCTGCCGAAGGAAATTATATCTTCGGGGGAACCGTAAAAAACGGCGATTCCCTTCTGAAGAACATTGCGACACCCGATGGCTATGTCATCAATGCCAATGGTTATTATGCAGAAATCGGTTTAGCTGAAACTGGTTTTAATGTCCTGGGTAAATTTGGCAAACTTTTCCCGGTACTTTCCCCAAATCCAAACTCTGGCCCGCTGATCATGATCGGCGGCGGTTTCCTGCAGGACAAGATCCGGATACACGATGCGGACAATACTGCACCTCAGATCCATGGAGATTATAAAAAAGGATATGACAGACTGAACAATGGCTGGATTTTATCCGGAACTGTCGGGTACCTTTACCTGAGTGATTCACGGCTGATCAACTTCTTCGTTGGTGTTGAATTTATGCAGTCGTGGACCAAATACCGCCGCACCCGGAATTTTGATACCGGGCTACAGGACAACAGTTCACTTTCCAGCCAGTTTTACGGGGTCAAAGTAAAATGGTTCATTCCACTTTACAAAAGGAAACCGAAAGATTATTATCTTTATTAATGAAAAATTATTTTTCTGATTTCTTTTACTTAATTTCTGCACGGGCTGTCCCCAAAATAACCTTTTGAGTCAGCCTCGACATGGGATGAGTTAATAAAGTTTCATTTAAACACTTTCTGTTTTGTTTTTTCTTTACAACATATTTGTTTTTTTCTATGTTTTGGGGATCCGGGTCGCTTCCCTTGTGAATGAAAAAGCGAAATTATGGGTGAACGGAAGGAAAGACATTCTCCGGAAAATAGAGAAAACCCTCGCCGGTAACCACGACAAGAAAAAGATCATATGGTTCCATTGTGCCAGTCTCGGCGAATTTGAGCAGAGCATGCCGGTAATTGAAGCATTTAAGGAAGCCATGCCGGATCACCTGATTTTTTTAACTTTCTTTTCCCCTTCCGGCTATGAGATCCGGAAAAATTATCCTGGTGCGGATCATATTTTCTATCTTCCGGCGGATTGCCCGGGAATGGCAGTAAAATTTGTAAAAACCCTTTCTCCCGATATTGTCTTTTTCATAAAATATGAATACTGGTACAACTACCTGGCTGTTTTAAAGCAGCACGGAATTCCCACCTATATGGTTTCTGCGATCTTCAGGCCTTCGCAGCCCTTTTTCAGATGGTACGGTTCCTGGTTCAGGAAGCAGTTGAACAACCTTACCTGGTTTTTTGTGCAGGATGAAGATTCGGAAAAGTTGCTCCGAAAGATCGGTATTGAACAGGTTTCAGTTTCAGGTGATACACGGTTTGACCGGGTAAGCGCGATTGCAGGACAGGAAAAACCGGTTGAAAGGATCGATGAATTCTGCAAGGGTTCCCGCGTCCTGCTTGCCGGGAGTACGTGGCCTGATGATGAAAAGATCCTCCTTCCGTTCATCCTTGAAAACAAGGCAAAATTTAAGTTTATCATCGCCCCTCACGAGGTACATAAAGAGCGGATCGACGGGTTGATGTCGGAAATGGGTTCTATCGGTTTACGATTCTCACAGGCGGACGAAACAAATATCCGGGAAGCCCGCATCCTGGTGATCGACACCATCGGGATCCTTGCCTCCCTTTACCGGTATGCATTTATTTCCTATGTTGGCGGTGGTTTTGGAGTGGGTATCCACAACATCCTTGAACCGGCAGCCTTCGGTGTTCCCATGATCTTCGGTCCCAACCACGAACGGTTCAGAGAGGCCCGGGAATTGATCCGTGAAGGCGGTGCAATCAGTATAAAAAGCGAAGAAGATCTCCGTACAGCGTTCGGGCGATTAGCAAATGTACCCGGTGAACGTGACCGCGCTTCGGCGATCTGCGCCGCTTATGTTACAAGCCATAAAGGGGCTACCGCACATATTTTGAAACACCTCCATGCCTGAAAACCGAAGATTCGTTATCGGAGATATCCACGGTTGTATCCGTACCCTTAAATACCTTGTTGAGGATGTCCTTCAGCTGGGGCCTACTGACACCTTGTTTCTTCTTGGCGATATCATCGACCGCGGCCCTGAAAGTAAGGTGGTGATCGATTATATCATGGCGCTTTCAGTCACATCATTCCTGAGACCGGTCATGGGGAATCATGAGTTTATGATGCTAAGGTCGCTGGAAGATGAAGATTTTTTCCATAGATGGACCCTGAATGGTTGTGCGCAAACACTGATCAGTTTTGGGGTAGATCCATCCAGGGTATATGACCAGGATTCGGTCTTTCAGATTCCTCAGTCTTACTTTGATTTCTTCAGAAGATGGCCGCTATATGAAGAAACCGATGACTTTTTATTTGTTCATGCCGGATTGGATGCCATCAGCAAGGATCCCCTCAGCGATATAGATACTCTGCTTTGGACGCGGAACGAAGATGCCCCTCAGGATATTCTCAAAGGCAGGAAACTAATTCATGGTCATACCCCGGTATCTTTATCCCTTATCCAAAAGCGGCTCCTGGATCCGGGAGTTAAGGTTTTAAATCTTGATGGAGGATGTGTGTACAACAGGTACCCCGACTTTGGGAACCTGGTCGCACTTGACCTTGACCAGATGAAGCTGTATTCCGTCCGGAACAAGGATTAATCTACACAGGTTCAAATTCCTGGTTTCTCCGGGAGGGTTGAAAGCCCGCTTCGCGGATGGCCTGCTGAATTCCTTCCACGTCAAATTTATGAATGGCGCCGGCGACGGAGACCACATTTTCCTCGATCATGATGGATCCAAAATCATTAGCGCCCGCATGCAGGCATAACTGGGCGGTTTCTTTTCCCACAGTCAGCCAGGACGCTTGGATATTCGGGATATTGGGAAGCATGATCCGGCTGATGGCGATCATACGGATATATTCTTCAGGTGTAACTTTGTTCCGTATCCCCGATTTTTTCGCAAGCACTGTATCTTTATCCTGGAAAGGCCATGGAATGAATGAAATGAATCCTTTTGTCCCGGCAGGTTTTTCTGACTGTGTTTCCCGGATACGCACAAGGTGCATCATCCGTTCGTCCGGTGTTTCGATGTGTCCGAACATCATGGTAGCCGAAGTAGTCAACCCCAGCTTGTGCGCCGACTTCATCACATCCAGCCATTCGCTCACGGTACATTTAACCGGCGATAAGATCTTCCTGACCCGTTCGACAAGAATTTCAGCGCCGGCTCCCGGGAGGCTGCTGAGTCCTGCTTCCATCAGTCTTTCCAAGACCTTGCTATAACTGATGGAATCCATTTTTGCAAGATGAACGATCTCGGGAGGTCCCAGAGCATGTAACCGCAACCCGGGATACATCTGTTTAAGATTCTTAAAAAGATCGACATACCAATCTAGTCCAAGTTCAGGATGCAATCCTCCCTGTAGAAGCAACTGGTCGCCGCCAATGCATTTCATCTCTTCGATCTTGATTGCATATTCATCGAGTGTGGTGATATAGACCTGTTTGTTGCTGGCCGGGCGATAAAAATTACAGAATTTGCATCCCGAGATACAGGCATTGGTTATGTTAACATTCCGGTCGATGATCCAGGTGACTTTGTTTTCCGGATGATGGATCTTCCGCAGTTCATTGGCTGCATAAACCAGTTCCCCCAGCGGAAGTTGATAATACAACTCAAGCGCCTGAGCGGTATTCAGGAATTCCAGTCTCAGAGCTTTCTTGATAAGCAGATCCAGGTTCATGTTGCAGGGTTCGTGGCCGTCTGGAAGGTAAAACCGAAAAGGGCAATTTTTATTACCTTTGCGTGTAAAACCAATCCCAAAAATACGAAAAATCATGCATCCCGAAATTGTTAAAATTTCCAGAATCCCGCTCAAGGCGAATATCATTTTCCTCATCCCGGCTTCTGAAAATTTGCCCAAAGGTTTTTTCAGCAAGGACGAGCTTACCTATATCTCCCATCAGTGCAAAAAGGAAAAACAGGAATTTTTCTCCTTTAACCGGCTGAATCATTGGCTTTTTATCCAGGTGATCAAAGAAGAAGATGATCCTTATAAGGGAAATGAAAATTTGCGAAAATCGGGTGACAAGCTGGGATCATTACTGAATGAATCAAAACTACGGCAGATCATCCTCTATGATACGGCAAACCGGACCCGGGAAACGCTGGCTTTTACCGAAGGCCTGGTACTCGGACAATACCAATTCCTGAAATACAAGGGAAAAAAGGAGAAAGAAAACACACTGGAATCAATTCAGGTCTTCTCCGGAAAAATAAAAAATCCCGAGATCCGTGAGTTGACAGCAGTCACAGATGCCGTATTTCGCTGCCGCACACTGATCAATGAACCGAATTCTTTTCTTACGGCGACAACCTTTGCCCGGGAAGTTGAAAAAATGGCAAAAGCTTGCGGAGCCAAAGTTGAGGTGCTCAATAAAAGCAAGATTGAAGCGCTACAGATGGGCGGTTTACTCGCGGTGAACAAGGGCAGTGAGGTGCCACCCACGTTTACCATCATTGAATGGAAACCAAAGCAATTGGTCAATAACAAACCCATTGTATTTGTTGGAAAGGGAGTTGTTTTTGATTCCGGTGGAATGAACCTGAAACCGGGCGAATCAATGAGTACGATGAAAGAAGATATGTCGGGCGCTGCTGCCGTAGCTTCGGCCATCTACGCGATTGCCACTGCCGGCCTGCCGGTGCATGTCATCGGGTTGATGCCTGCAACCGACAACCGGCCTGGGCCCAAAGCTATTGTTCCAGGCGACATCATTCACATGCAAAACGGAATGACTGTCGAAATAATGAACACCGATGCGGAAGGACGATTGATCCTGGCCGATGCACTGAACCATGCCACAAAATACCATCCTTCCCTGGTGATCGACCTCGCAACCCTGACAGGATCCGCCATTCGTGCAGTCGGCCGGTACGGCATCGTAGCCATGCAGATAAAAGCAGCTAAAGAACTGGAACTGTTAAAAGAATCAGGATGGGAAACCTATGAGCGTCTTATCGAACTTCCAACCTGGGAAGAATATAGTGATGGGTTGAAATCGGATCTTGCCGACATGAAAAATATTGGCCCGGCAGAGGCTGGTGCCATCACTGCGGGGAAATTCCTGGAGAAATTCACCGGTTATCCATACATTCACCTTGATATTGCAGGTCCGGCATTCCTTGAGAAACGGGATTCTTACCGCGGACAGGGAGGAACCGGTGTAGGAGTACGGTTATTATTCGATTTTATCCGGAAGGTTGCCTTTGGAAAAACCACCTGACTGGCCATATCACAATAGCACCACTGCACCACTGCGCCATTGAAATTTGAGATATATTTGCAAAAACAAGAAAGATGAACCAAACCCCTGAAAAAGAACAAAGGATCAGAGTAGGCATTACGCATGGAGATATAAATGGCATCGGCTATGAGATCATTATCAAGACCCTTCAGGATCAGCGCCTCATGGAAACCTATACCATGATTGTTTATGGATCCTCGAAAGTTGCATCTTACCACAGGAAAACCTTAAATATCAACGATTTTAATTTCAACCTTGTAAAAAAAGCTGACCTGGCACATCCCCGGCGTCCCAATATCGTGAACATCGTGGAAGATGAGATCAAGATCGACCTTGGAAAATCAACACCTATTGCGGGAGAACTCTCATTACTCTCCCTCGAAATGGCCGTCAGCGATCTTATGAGCCACAATATTGATCTGATTGTGACGGCACCCATCAACAAGCAGAACATCCAATCCCCCGGTTTTACTTTTCCCGGTCACACCGAATACCTGGCGAAAAAAGCGGGTGTATCCGATTACCTTATGCTCATGGTCAGCAATACCGTGCGCATCGGCGTGATCACCGGCCATATTCCCCTCAACAAGGTCAGTTCTTCATTGACGGAAGACCTGGTAATAAGTAAGATCAATATTATGAACCATTCGCTGATGCGTGATTTCGGCATTCAGAAACCGCGGATTGCAGTCCTGGCCATGAACCCGCATGCCGGTGATAACGGACTGATCGGGAATGAAGATAATACCATCTTGAAACCTGCAATTGAAAACGCCTATCAACAGCAATCCCTGGTATTCGGACCTTATCCGGCAGACGGATTTTTTGGTTCTGGCACCTTTCACCATTTTGATGGAATTCTTGCGGTATATCACGACCAGGGAATGATCCCCTTTAAACTACTTTCCTTTGATGAAGGCATCAATTTTACTGCAGGGTTACCTTTTGTAAGGACATCACCGGCGCATGGAACTGCATATGATCTTGCCGGGAAAAATGAAGCAAACCCCGAAGCATTCCGCAATGCCGTTTACCTGGGATGCACGATCTACAATAACCGCCTTGTCTACGATGAACTGCAGGCGAATGCCATGAATCCTAAACCGGTTGAACCCGAACCCCCCCAGCAGTAATGAATCTTTCGTATTCCCTTTCAGAAGTTGCATTCCATACGAATGGAACCCTTTTCACCGGAAAGGAAAAACCTGTTTCCATTAAAGAGATCCTGATCGACAGCCGTCGCCTCGTCCACCCGGAGTCGACCCTCTTCGTTGCGATTGTTTCCGGAAGGAACGATGGGCATCGGTACATCGCTGAGTTGTTTGAAAAAGGAGTAAGGAATTTTTTGGTTTCCTCCTTGCCACATCAGTCCGAATCCCAACCCGAAAATGAAAACAATCCGGGGAATACCGGTTCTCTGGCCAACTTTATCCTTGTCGACAATACATTGGAAGCGCTTCAAAAACTGGGTGCCGCTCACCGTTCCCATTTCAGCATCCCTGTCATAGGCATCACCGGCAGCAATGGAAAGACCATCGTGAAAGAATGGTTATTCCAGTTGATGAACCGGGATAAAAAAATCGTCAGGAGTCCCAAAAGCTACAATTCGCAGATCGGCGTTCCGCTGTCAGTCTGGAAGATGGAACCGGAAAATGATCTTGCATTGTTTGAAGCCGGGATCTCCCTGCCGGGCGAAATGGAAAAACTGGAACGCATCATCCGGCCTACCATCGGAATCTTTACAAACATCGGGCATGCACATGATGAAGGCTTCCGGAACCTCGGCCAGAAGGTCGAAGAAAAACTTAAACTCTTTGTCAACGCTAGCATCCTGGTTTATTGCATGGATCAGGAATTGATTCACAACAAGGTGATAAAGGAAACTTCTCTGAAACAGGTGACAAAATTCACCTGGAGCCGGAAACAGGAATCCGACCTGCAAATCATTAGTAGTTCCTCCTGCAAATCACAAGAAACCATTCTCACAGGAATTTTCAAAAACAAGGAAATAACAATAACCATCCCTTTTACTGATGAAGCCTCCATAGAAAATGCAATTCATTGCTGGGCGCTGATGCTCCTCCTGGGATATGAAGCTGAGGTTATCTCCGTCCGGATGAAAGTTCTGGTCACCATTGCCATGCGACTGGAACTCAAAGAAGCCATCAATCAATGCTCGCTGGTCAACGACAGCTATAACTCCGATATCAACTCCCTTGGGATCGCCATTGATTTTCTGAACCAGCAGACCCAACATACGAAGAAAACCGTAATTCTTTCAGATATCCTTCAAAGTGGCCGCAACCCTGATAGCCTTTATCGGGAAATCTCCGGGATCCTGAGTGGCAAAGGGATATCAAGGATCATCGGCATCGGGAATGAGATCAGCCGGCAGGCAGGCCAATTTCCCATGGAAAAAACATTTTTTGCGACCACCAACGATTTTTTCGATCGTTTTCCATTTTCTTCCTTACGGGATGAGGCAATCCTGCTGAAAGGCGCACGGATCTTCGAGTTCGAACGGATCAGCCATGCCCTTCAGCAAAAGTCGCACGAAACCATCCTCGAGATCCACCTCGATGCCCTGGTTCACAACCTCAACTATTATCGTTCAAAACTGCTACCCGGAACCAGGACCATGGCTATGGTGAAGGCCTTCTCTTATGGCAGCGGCAGCTTTGAAATTGCCAATCTTCTGCAGTTTCACCGCGTGGATTACCTTGCAGTAGCCTATGCCGATGAAGGTGTGGAACTTCGGAAAGCCGGTATCACCCTGCCCATCATGGTAATGAACCCGGAAGAACAAAGTTTTGACTTGCTTTTACAGTACAACCTGGAACCTGAAATTTACAATTTCTTTGTTCTCGGGATGCTGGAACAGGCCATCCCTGAAAACCAGGGAGAATCGAAGATCCCAATACCGATTCACCTGAAGATAGATACCGGAATGCACCGGCTGGGATTTGACCCTTCAGAAGTTGACAACCTGATCAAACGGCTGAAGGGAAATCCTGAACTTCGCGTGCAATCGGTATTTTCGCACCTTGCTGCCAGCGAAGATCCGGCTGAAGATAGTTTTACGCTAACCCAGATCAATAGTTTAGAGGTAACTGCTGAAAAAATTCAAACCGGCCTTGGCTATTCATTTCTCCTACACATCCTGAACTCCGCCGGGATCAGCCGTTTTCCTGAAGCCCAGATGGGTATGGTCCGGCTCGGGATCGGCCTGTACGGCGTCGGGTTTAACGAAAATGAACAACGCAACCTGCGCAATGTAAGCACCCTGAAGACCATTATTTCACAGATCAAAAAGGTAAAAGCAGGCGATACCATCGGATATAACCGGAAAGGCATAGCACACACTGACCTGATAATCGCTATTCTTCCCATCGGATATGCCGACGGATTCAGCCGAAGGCTGGGCAATGGTACCGGAAAAGTGATGATCAACGGTTTCCCCGCAAAAACCATCGGAAATATCAGCATGGATACCTGCATGGTGGATATCACAAAATTAGTTGCCTCCCCGGAATCTCCTGCCATCCATGAAGGCGATGAGGTGATTGTTTTCGGAGATGCCTATCCCATTGCACAACTGGCCCATGATCTGGACACCATCCCATATGAGATCCTGACCGGTATTTCGCGAAGGGTGAAAAGGGTTTATTTCTTTGAATGACCTTCCGCTGCGGGAAAATTCATATTTTTGAAAAGGCAATATTTTAATTTTATGAGTGCTCAGAAACTGTCGATCCTGATTCCCGCTTACAATGAAGCCCGGACTATTCACCTGATCCTTGATAAGGTGCTGGATGTCAAACTGGATGACGGTATTACCAAGGAATTGGTCATCGTAAATGACTGCAGCCGTGATGAAACGGAACAGGTTGTTGCTGAATATATTCGCCAACATCCCGAAGTTGATATCCGGTTATTCAATCAGACGGTTAACAGGGGCAAAGGAGCAGCGCTTCAGAAAGGGATTGAACTTGCAACCGGCGACTTCATCATCATCCAGGATGCCGACCTTGAGTACGACCCCCAGGAGTACAATATTCTCCTTAAACCTATGCTGGAAGGCTTTGCCGATGTGGTTTACGGATCACGGTTTATGGGTGGCAACCCCCATCGGATCCTTTTTTTCTGGCATTCTGTCGGGAACCGCTTCCTCACTTTTCTTTCCAACATGTTCACCAATCTTAACCTGACGGATATGGAGACTTGCTATAAACTCTTCCGGGCGGAAATAATTAATAAAATTTATTTTAAAGAAAACAGGTTCGGTTTCGAACCGGAAGTTACTTCCAAGATATCACGCTTTAAA
>Ga0224525_1000050_pt1 | contig 64099 bp, 54 predicted proteins | sample CFST100metaG_FD_179874 | JGI IMG/M metagenome (GOLD analysis project Ga0224525, IMG submission 179874) | Peat soil microbial communities from Stordalen Mire, Sweden - C.F.S.T100 | ecosystem: Environmental > Terrestrial > Soil > Wetlands > Peat | place: Sweden: Norrbotten County, Stordalen Mire...
TTTGCAATACTATTGTATTGTTAATGGAGAATATCGTTTTTCCCAAAACGATGGCTATGACCCGGAAACTGGCGAGAAACTATGGCCAGTGACAAAAGAGGTTATCCAAAAAATGAAAGAGAAAGAAGTTGCGGCTGATAATTATGCTGAAAAACCTGTGCAAGTTCAATCTGATACCACTGGAAAATCTCCAGCCGGAATTTATGAGAAGAAATATCTTGTTCGGGTTAAAAATGAACTGAAGCGAGGCATATTTTTCTGTTTTACCGAAGGTCATAATACTCTTGGCAGTAAAGCAGCCATTCTTATTCCGGCAGAGGAAGAAACCAGCGTAATCTTAAGCGAGGGTGTCCATCAGATTGCTTTTATGGATACGGAATTTAATTCGTATGGACACCGGAAAGGTGGTTATATTTTAGGAAGTGGAATAAATGACACTTTAAACGAAAAACTCTGTTTGCATATTGGCGGTCAAAGAAGAATTGCTGAATTGTATTTTCCTCTTCAAGTATTGGCGATGGATAAGCAAATAGTTACTCTTAGAGAGGACGGATTAATTACCCACAACCAAGAAGTGTCAGGAGAAGAAAATAATGTCACCGGTTTCTCTATTCTTATTGGTGCCGGTATATTATTTTTTCTTTTAGGTATAATTATAGCCATAGATAAGAAGAATAGTTATGATACTACAGACGGAGCGTTAAGTTTGAGTTTTATTTTAGGTGGCATAGCGGCTATAATTATTGGTATAGTGAATGTATAGTCTGACAATTCTATTGTTGTAAATTAAGTATTCAGATTAAGAATAAACCATTTAAAAAAATCAGTCATGGGAACTTACATTTTGGTCGCTCTCTGTTGTGGCTTACTTACCTATACTATTGCCGATAAAAGAAGTTTAAAAAATCCAATTCTCTGGGGTATCGGCGGCGCAATTTTCACGGTTATTGCTATCGGGGCAGTAACTTTCGCTAAAAAGAAAATATAGAAAAACAAAAAAAGCCGTTAGGCTTTAATTCTCTCGGGGCTTGTATCTATTACGAGCCCCTTTTTATTACCCAAAAATTAAAATAATGTTATAATTTAATCATCTTAATTATGTCGAATTTTTTATTACAGGTAACTCAGATAACCATCATTCAAATAATTTCTTTATTTGGCATCTTTTTTGTTTTTGGGTTTATCCTCTCAAGAATCCAAGCGGCGATTTTAAAAAATTACAGCTCCTCAATCGGTTGGCGCGGGATACTTTGGACAGCTTGGCTTGGAACGCCGGTTCATGAATATAGTCATGCTATTTTAGCCGTTCTGTTTCGCCATAAAATTAATGACGTTGTTTTGTTTTCCCCCGATGCTAATACGGGCGAACTCGGTCATGTTGCTCATTCTTATAATAAGAAAAGCATTTATCAAAGCGTCGGTAATTTTTTCATCGGTTCGGCGCCGCTTATTATCGGTCCGCTACTTTTAGTGATTTTACTTTATGTTTTAGTTCCGGGAGGAAGGGAATTATTTTCTTCTGTTCCTGGTATTCAAAATTCTTTTGCCTCTATAGCTAATGGAATTAAAAATTTTTTTGTCTTATTGTTTTCTTTTAATCATTTAAGCAGCTGGAGTTTTTGGATATTTTTATATGTCTCTTTTTGCATTGCTTCTCATCTCGCACCAAGCAAAGCCGATCTTAAAGGTGTTTGGCGTGGCTGGTTATTGATTGTTTTATGCCTTTTTATTGCTAATTGTGTTGCCCGTTTGGTTAATTCGGATATTACCAAATATATAATTAGCTTTTCTCATTTTTTTTCCGGAATGATTGCAGTTTATATCTATACGCTTTTAATTTCTTTGCTGCATTTTATATTGTCTTTTTTTATTCTTTTGCCCTGGCGAAAGAAATAATTTTTTAAAAATAAAAAAGCGGCTTTTTAAAAAAGTCGCTTATAGAAATTTTTGGATAGATATTTAACTATTCAATGTCTCGGGATTAATGCCATCCCAAGTGATATGCCCGGTTACTACCAGGTCGGTTATCATTGGTTGGAACATGTGCTCGTAAATGTTTACATGTAAGCCAAGCGACTCGGTTGTATCATTAAGACTGATTGGTACTGGTGTTCGAAAAAATACCGGTCCCTGGTCGTACTCTTCTGTCACAAAATGCATGCACACTTCGGAGCTTATTAACTTTCCATTCTGGAAGGCTTCAAGGACTGCTTCATGGACATGATGTCCATACATTCCTTTGCCGCCAAATTTCGGTAATGGTCCGGGATGAATATTAAATACCGTTTTGGAATTAAAACGAGTATTAAGATTTAAGCCGGTTATCGGTTTAATCCAACCGGAAAGAGCAAAAAAGTCTGCCTGTGATTTTTCGGCGATTTTTTGATATTCTTCGGCAGTCCAAGGCCCAGGAAAATAGATAAAGGGAACGTTAAGGTTGTCGGCTTTTTCTCTCACTCCGCCATGTTCGTAATTTGAAACTACGCCGACAATTTCGGCGTGAAGTATTCCCTCGCGCATTGCTTCAATAAGGTTTTTAAAACCGGAACCGCCACCAGCTGGAGACCCGGAGGCAAAAATAAGAAGTTTTTTCATTTCTTGATTGTTTTAATAGTTATTTTTTTGGTGAATATGTATTTGAATGAATTGTTAAGGTAATAAAAAAATATACCATTAAATAATCATTTTTGTCAATGATTTTTTTTATATTATTGACATAATCAAGCTATTTTGATATATTGGCTTATTACCTTAAAAACTAAAATTACAGCCAACTATACAGTATTAACCTTAAAGTTTGGATAGATCATGAAAACAAAAATTTTCTTTCTTTTTTTGCTTTGTGTTTTTAGCGCTCAAGCTAAAAATAATTACCGATTGCTGTATTCGCCTTGCGATAAATATACAATTTCGGTAAGGGAATTGGGTCAGCCATTTGAATTTTATGACGGAACAATTGCCCAGGAGGTAATTGCTACGTATACCTCGGTAACCTATGAATGGTTATCTAAATATATCGCTCAACAGGCCGAGAAAGACAATATTAAAATTTTTTACGATGTCTCAAGCCAACAACCCGGAGAGACGAACGGTGCTTACTTAGTATTTTTGTGCGATGACCTGGTGGTTGCTTTATTTAATTATGGCAATAAGTCATATATCACCGGCAAACATCAGCTGGTATCCCGACAGAAATATTTTAATATTTTTTATGGCATACATAATGGTAGAAAATTAAGTTTGGAAGAAATGGAAAAATCATTGGACGTTGAAATTTTTTCCTTAAATCAGGAGTATTTAAAATCCTTAATAGAATAAGACGATGAATAAGCACGAAAAAGTTGAATGTCAAAATTTCTTTAAAGAAATTTTTAGCGAAATCCGGGCGGCTGTAAAACTTACATCCAGGGGTCTTCTCCGGTTGTATGTCAATCGGGAAGAAATCATAAAGGAATTTACCGACACGGTACTTAAGTTCTCCAAAGAGGAGACAGAAGAATCCGAACCGGAAAAAGCTTAACCAAAAAAGGTTTAAGAAATTTAGGGCTCAGCGAAAATTATCGCTGGGCCTTTTTTATTCTTCTTTGCCCGGTAATCTGCTATAATTAAGCTAACTATATTAATATTTTTGAATATGCCTACTGAATACAATAAAGTAAGAGTAACTTCTTTTGCCATTATAAATAATAATGGGAAGACTTTAGTTTCTCCGGGATACGATAAAGTAAAAGATAGCCATTTTTACCGTTTGATAGGCGGTGGAATTGAATTTGGGGAAACCTCTTTGGAGGCCTTAAAAAGGGAACTTATGGAAGAACTGGGGACCGAATTGACAGATTGCAAATTACTGGATGTTAACGAAAATATATTTACCTATAATGGCGGCAATGGCCATGAAGTATGTTTTATTTATGAAGCCAGCTTTACCGATAAGAGCAATTATAAAAAGATAAGCTTTCCGGTTATTGATGCGCCGGAATGGACAGCTGTTTGGGTGGATATTAATAAAGAAAATATTAATAAAATAAAACCGGAAGTCGCCGCGAAATTTTTTCAAAAGAATAATTAGAAGAATGGTTAGTTAGTTTTTTGTTACGTTTTGTATTTTTTAGCGTTATATATTTATAAATATTATTAACTAAATAAAAAAGTATGAAAAAATCTCATGTTTTTCTCATCACTCTAGGCATTTTAGCCATAGCGGCCGTGGCCATAGTCGCCGTTATTATGGCCGACAAGGTCAATAATCAAGATCGTTTCTCGGTTGATGGCTCGGGTACCGTCTATGCTAAAGCCGATATTGCCAATCTTCAAGTCGGTCTTAAAACTGGTGCTCAAAAAACTGCTGCCGAAGCGACTGTCGATAGCACGAATAAGATGAATGATATAGTTACGGCTCTAAAATCTTTAGGAATTGACGATAAAGATATGCAGACATCGGATTATAATTTGAGTCCGGTTTATAATTATACTAATGACAAAGGTCAGGTATTAGTTGGCTATGAAGTTACTCAAAATTTAACTCTTAAGATTAGGGATTTGAGCAAAATTGGTGATGTTATCGCTAAGACCACCGAGAAAGGTGCTAACCAAATCGGTAATATTAGCTTCACGATTGATGATGAATATGCTTTGAAGAATCAGGCCAGGGAGTTGGCTATTGGTAAAGCTAAAGAAAAAGCCGTTATGATTGCTCAGCAATCCGGCATGAAACTGGGTGAAGTAAAAAGCGTGATTGAAAATACCGATCCGGTTGTTACTCCTGTAATGTATTCTAACGCCAAGATGGATTTATCAGCTTCAGCTAGCAGCGGAATTGTTAGTCCGACAATTCAGTCCGGACAGAATGAAATTAAAGTTGATGTTACCTTAGTTTACGAAGTTAAATAAAATAACTATTGGTTAAAATAGAAAATAAAAAAGGCCGGCTAAATAGTCGGTCTTTTTTTTGATATTTTCTGTAAATGTTTTAGGAAATGCTGATTATTTTAAATTCTTTATTTTTGCCCGCCAATTCTATTTTTACAATATCGCCGACTTTATGGCCGATTAAAGCGCCGCCGAGCGGAGAATTATGAGAAATGATGCCAGCAGTCGGGTCGGTTTCGGTTCCGCCGAGAATCAGATAAGTTTTTTGCTTGCCTTCATTTTCGATAGTGACGCTATGGCCAAGATCAGCGGTTTCCGTATTTTTGCTCGGACGGAAAATAACAGCGGTTTTAAGATGCGCTTCTAGTTCCAATATTCTTTGATTTAAGCCGCGTAATTTTCCTTTAGCATCCTGATACCCGGCATTTTCCGAGAAATCGCCCATTTCTGCTAGACGTTTAACTTCCGCCGATAAATGCGGATGCGAAGCTTTCATCCTTTCCAATTTATTCTTGAGTTCAATAAATTTAGCCTCGGTTAAATATGGATCGGGCTTAGGTTTTACATAAGTTTCTTTGCGACGATAAGGAGTTTGCATACGCCTTTATTATATGGTTTATTTTGGCTAAGGTCAAAGTAGGATAAAGGCTTGAATTTTTTTTAGAACAGGGTTATGATGTAATATAAAACTTTCTTTAACAACTAGCGAAGATAGTATATAAAATAAAGCAGTATAAACCAATTAAACCCTCAAAAGGAGGAGGGAAAAATAATATTGAAATTATTAAAATTAGTATTCACCAAACAAAAAAACAGAACCATGGAAGGAAATGGAAAGAGGAACAGAGCCACTAGTAAGAGAAATCTCACTAGCCATAATTCAGGTTTAAATGTAGTTTCTGTTAATAAAGACAAATTGCCGTTGCCAAAAAAAGCCGACGGAATAGAAAAACCTGACGAGAAAAATACTGAACAGGCATTAAAACAAGTAGCTAAAAAAAGTGTTAAGCATAATCTTGAATTTCTTGATACTAATGTGCCAATTAATAATTGGAGAGTAATGAGAGATTTAATTAAGGCGGGGAATACGGTTGTTTTGCCGATAACGCTTATTAAAGAACTTGATAAGCTGAAAAATATCGACCGAACGCATCGGGAGGCAATGAAGGCGCTACGAGAAATCGATCGTCTGCAGACAGAAGGTAATCCGTTTTTAATTATCGAATCAGGTATGCTTTTCACTCGCATGAATTTGGATAAAACCAATCCTGACCATCAAATTATTGCCACCCTGAACTATATTGCTTATCATGCTTCGCATCCGGGCGATAAATATTTCGGTTTTGACGCAATTAAAATGATAACCGATGATTACACGGTCAAAATTTTGGCTCGTGAAGTCAATCAAAAATCCAAGGTTATTGTTGAACCTTATTTAAAAAATCGGGTTAAGATTGCTGACAAAGATCTGGATATTCCTGTATTTTATGTCGGTAAAGATGATATTATCAGACAGGGAGATAATTTTGTTTTTTTGCTTAAAGGAAATTTGAAAAGTGTTCCCGATGGTTCGCCAATGATTGGCTACAGTGACAAAAATTTTAAAGACTGTGGAGAATTTTGTGCGATTCGCCAGGATGAAAAATTTCTGCTTCTCAGTGAAAATATTCAGGCTTTCGGAGTCTCTCGCTTAGATTTAAAAGTTAACCATCGGGTACAGACAAATTGGGGACAAATTATTGCTCTTCATTACCTTTTGAACCCTAAAATTAGCTGCGTATTTATGCACGGAGCAACCGGGTCTGGAAAAACTTTACTTGCTTTAGCGGCCGGAATGGAATTAAAGCGGCAAGGATTTTATCCTAAAATTGTCGTTTATCGAATTCCTGAATCAGCCTACGGTGATACCTCTGCAGCCTTACCGGGAGATGTTGGACAAAAAATTGCTCCTTGGACAGAACCAATTCTGCAGGCATTATCCAAGCTTTTAAAGATTAATCGTCTGGATGCTGAAGAAGCCGAAAAACGTTTGGAAAATAATCCTTTAGATAATTCTTCGTCAGCCAACAAAAGACAGAAAAGGGGAAAAAATAACGCTAATGCCGAAAACGGTAACGGAAATGACAATGCTAAATCCAGTAACGGCAAACCCAGCAATGGGAAAACGCCGCCACCGCAAAGGACGTCGGCTTTAAAAGTTTTTGTCGATGAATTATTCGAAAAACACAAAGTTGAAATTAAAGTTTTGGATTATGTCCGCGGTATTACTTTGGACGATGCTTTCATCATCGTTGATGATTCACAGAATCTGAATAAGAAAAATATCAAAGATGTGATTACCAGGGCAGGAAAAAATGCTAAAATAGTCTTTACCGGTGATTTGAATCAAATTGATAACAAGTATATCGATAAAGAATCTTCCGGACTTTCTCATGCCATCATTAAGATGAAGGAATTGGGATTTGTCGGAATCGTTTCTTTGCCGGTTACGGTCAGAAGTCAATTGGCCGCGGCCGCTGATAAGCTATTATAAATTTTCAAAAAGGGTCGATGCAAAAAACATCGGCCCTCTTTTATTTTTATCAACTTTTTTATTTTTATAATTCCAGCCCATTTAACATATGCGGCAAGCTTTCCATATAACCGGCGCTCGATATTTCCACGAAATCGGCTTTGCCTTTTAATTTTTCAATCTCATCAGCGCCGACATAAGTCATACCCGAGGCTAAGCCGCCGAGATAGCGATGAATAACTTTGGCAATCGGTCCATGACAAGGAACGGTAGTCGCTTCACCTTCAACATGAACATCTTCATCTATTTTTTGTCCGTCCAATTTTAATTTTTTAACCGTTGCTAGGAAGCTAGCCATGCCGCGATATTCTTTATATTCTTGTCCGTCTCGAATTATTATCTCTCCCGGAGTTTCATCACAGCCGGCAAAAATCGCTCCGCTCATAACAGTATCCGCTCCGGCACCGATAGCTTTAACTAAATCACCCGGGCACTTTATTCCACCATCGGCGATTATCGGTACTCGTCCCTGAGTGGCCTCGTAGACGTCCATAATGGCGGTAATTTGCGGTACTCCGGCGCCAGTCATGATTCTGGTCGTGCAAGCCGAACCGGGCCCAATTCCGACTTTTATCGCGTCAGCTTTCTTGCTGATAAAATATTCGGCAGCGTCTTTAGTGGCTACATTACCGACGATAATATCTATTTTAGGATAATTTTCTTTTAACCAATCAAGCGTTTTGCCGGTTCGCTTTGAATGGCCATGAGCGACATCAAGGACAATAATATCTACACCCGCTTTATTTAAAGCCGCGGCCCTTTCTTCGTAATCTTTGACGCCGATAGCGGCGGCAGTTAACAAATTTTGGGCTTTAACTTTTTCCACTTCTTTCGCCTGATCTTCAATCGTTAAAAAACGATGGATAATGCCAAGACCGCCTAAACGTCCAAGGGCGATAGCTAATTTACTTTCGCAAATCGTGTCCATGTTAGCGGCAATAATCGGAATATCTAATTTATGGTTTTTGGTAACCTGCGTTTCAAATTTTACATCTCGGCGCGAGACGATCTTATTATATTTAGGAACAATAAGAACATCGTTAAAAGAATAGCCGCGTCCAATTATTCTTGCCATAATTTTGTGATAAATTTTTTATAAGCACCCCTAATATTATATACTGCTAAGTAGTAAAAGAAAATATCTTCAATCCGCGTATTAATTATACAAACTAATAAAAAAGCTCAAAAAAATGGGCTTATATTAAAAAATATATGGAAGAGAACAAAATTGAGGTGAAAAATGAGAATTGCGAGGCTAAAAAAGGCCATTGTTTCGGTTTTAAGTGTCATGGCGGTGCTGATTGTGACACTAAATGTCACAAAATCATCAAGTTCGGCGTAATAATTTTAATAGCTTTAGCGCTTTTGGGCGTCGGAATAGCTATCGGTAGACACAGTGAACGTGGTGAGCGTGGTGGTCGTTTTAATAGATTTGATCGTCCGGGTATTAGCCAGGAAGGATCTGGTTGCGGGGCTCAAGGTAATTTTCGCGGTGTTGGGCGTGGTCAACGTGGCACTCAGGAAATTAATCAAGACCAACCAGTTAATCAAGCTGGTAATAATCAGGCCGTAGATAATCAGGGCACAAATAACCAATTTAATAACCGCCAAGGAGAGAGAGGAACAATGCGTGGCGGTGATGCTAATGTCGATGCGCAAGTCAATGGTAATACTGGAGGTGTTCCAACTTTAACCCCTTCTAACACTCAAGTTACCCCGACGGTAACTTCTACCCAGACTAAACCTGCAACCCAAGTAGTTCCAGCAAAATAAAACAATTTTATCCTGAATTAACAAAAACGAGCTTCAAAAGCTCGTTTTTGACTTGACAAAATTTAGTTTAGGAGCTAAAATAATAATTAACTAATCAATAATAATTATTTTAACTTACTATTCTATGAGTATCCGAAATTTTTTCTCCAAAAAAAGGATTATTTGGACAATTATTCTTTTATTAATTGCCGCCGGGGTTTGGTATTATATGGCTAAGCCGAAGAATAATGCCGCTAATATTCAAACAGCCACCGTTGCCCAGCAAAACCTTGAGCAGACGGTTTTAACTACCGGACAGGTAGTCAGCGAAACCGATTTAGACTTAAGCTTTCAAAGCAGTGGAATGGTTTCCAAGGTATCTGTTAAAACTGGCGACAAGGTCAAGGCTGGCGATACTTTAGCCGTTCTTAGCCAATCTGCTGCCAGTGCTTCTTTGACTAGTGCTAGTGGTCAATTAGCCCAAGCAAGAGCTAGCTATAAGAAGGTTCTAGCCGGCACCACACCGGAACAAATCAATATTTCCCAAAAAGCAGTTGATGCCGCTCAAGTAGCTTATAATAACACCCTTAATCAATTGACAAACGTTCAGAATTCTGCGGTGACAGCTATTAGCCAAGCACAAACAACTCTAAATGATTTACAATCTCCAACTACAACCGCCGATAACAAACGTTCGGCAACTGTTGTCGTAATTGCCAATCAATTAGTAGCCGTCAAGGCAAATTTAGATAAAGAGAAACAGATTTTAGACGATGATAATCTAAAAGATTCTTTTGGAGCAACTGATTCTTCCAGTTTGATTAATTTTAAAAATGCTAATAGCCAAGTACAGATGTTATTAGATACGGCTAATGCCAGCCTAGCAACTGCTCAAGCTTACAAGAGCGATACTAATATCTATCAAGCGATGAATGATGCTTTAGCGGTTTTAAATCAAGACGCTCTATCTTTGAGCTATTGTTATACTGCTCTTCAGAACTCAGTTGTCAGCTATAAATTTAACCAGACACAAATGGATTCTTATAAAGCAACTATTAGTTCCGCTTTGTCTAATGAAAATTCAGGAATTACCGCCGTGAAATCTTCCCGTCAAGCTTTAACCGATTCTTTAACGGCCGCTACTAATGCTTTAGCTAATAGTAAATTATCAGCCGCCTCTCAAGTCACATCCGCTCAAAATCAGATTAATAGTGCTAAGGCATCCTTACAGCAAGCCCAAGCAACTTTAGTTCAGCAAAAAGCTAAAGCACAACCGGCCGATATTGACGCGGCGCGGGCAATGTTACTATCTGCTCAAGGAGTAATGGAATCAGCCCAAAGTGCTTTTGATAATACGGTCTTAAAAGCGCCAGCTGATGGTACAATTACCCAAATAAATACTAAAGTCGGCCAGCAAGCAACTGCTATGCAACCGGTAATTGTTTTACAGAATGTTAACTCTTTACATACCGAAGCTTATGTCAGTGAATCAAATGTCGCTTCTTTAAAAATTGGGCAGACAGTTGATTATACTTTTGATTCCTTAGGTCCAGATAAGCATTTTAGCGGAACAATTATGACTATTGATCCGGCTTCAACCGTAATTTCCGGAGTCGTTAATTATTTAGTTAAGGCCAGTCTGCCAAATATTCCAGAAATCAAACCGGGGATGACTGTTAATATGACTATTTCCGTCGCTCATCGCGATAATGCGGTGGCTGTTTCCAGCAATGCAATTATTAATGATAACGGCGAGCAGTTCGTTAGAGTAATTGATAATCCGACCACTAAAACTTATCATCAAGTAAAAGTCCAAACCGGTTTGCAAGCCGACGGTGGTTTAGTAGAAATTTTGAATGGTGTCAGTGCCGGACAAGAAATAGTCACTCTTATTAAATAAGGAGTCTAGTATGAACTTAATAAATATAAAAAATCTTAAAAAAGATTATGTTACCGGCGATGTTGTCACCCCGGTCTTAAATGATATAAATTTTAAGATTGACCAGGGAGAATTTGTTGCTATCATGGGTCCGTCAGGTAGCGGAAAATCGACTCTGATGCATATTTTAAGTTTCTTGGATCGAGCCAGCTCCGGTATCTATGAATTCAAAGGACAAAATATCAATGATTTTGACGATAATTATTTAGCAGAACTCCGCAATAAAGAGATTGGATTTGTTTTCCAATCTTTTAATTTACTGCCGAGAACAACTGTTTTAGATAATGTTAAACTCCCTTTAATTTATAGCAAGAAAAAGAACCAGGAGGCGCTCGCTAAAAAATCTTTAGAAGCGGTCGGTTTATCACATCGTTTGAATTATTATACTAATCAGATTTCTGGCGGAGAAAAACAGCGCGTGGCGATTGCTCGGGCGCTAGTCTGCGATCCGGCGGTTATTTTTGCCGATGAACCGACCGGCAACCTTGACTCTAAATCAGGTAACACGGTTATGTTTTTATTGCAGCATCTTAATAACGAAGGTAAGACTATTATTTTGGTAACTCATGAAACTGATACCGCTAATCATGCCAAAAGAATTATCCGTATTAAAGACGGAAATATTTTATCGGATGAACCGGTTAAGACACGAACGATTGCGGAAGCGGACAGAGAATTGATTAAATAATTCTACCAATTTAAATTTGTGAATTCACTTTCGGTTATAAAATTAGTAATTAAAAATCTTCTCGCCCGCAAAGGCCGGACGTTTTTAACTATTTTAGGAATTACTATTGGTGTTGCCGGAGTGATTATAATTATATCTCTTGGTGCTGGTGCTCAGAGTTTGATTCTAGGGCAGGTAACTAAATTAGGCAGTAACCTTCTTTATGTTCAGCCAGGTAAGACTGCTGATAGCGGAGCACCGATTCCCGGATTGGTTATTACCAGTTTGGTCAATAATGATGCCGTGGCTTTACGCAATAAAAATCAAGTTCCATATGCCACAGCGGTTAATGCAACTGTCCAGGGATCAGCAACTGTCGTTTGGGAGAATAAGACTGTCGATGCGACTTTCATGGGGACCGACGATGAATATTCCAAAGTGACTAATTTTACCATGGCTTCTGGCCAATTTTTTACGGCTGCGGAGGATGCCGGTGGAGCAAATGTCGTAGTTATCGGCTCGGAAACAAGTAAGCAGCTATTCGGCGATTCAGGGGTAAATCCCATCGGTCAGATAATTAAAGTAAAAAGTTCGGTGGCGGATAAAGCGGGCGGTGTACCACTTCGAGTTATCGGTGTTGTTGCTCCTCGCGGTAGTTCTTTTTTTCAAAATTCCGACGAGCTTATTTTTATGCCTTTATCTATCGGGCAACAGCAGATACTAGGTATTCATTATTTACAATCTATTTCCATTAAAGTTGATGACGCTTCGCATATTGACTCGACTATTGCTTCGATAAATACCATTTTGAAACAGCAGCACCATATTCTAAACGATATTGATATTGATTTTACAATTCGCAATCAAGAAGATGCTGTTAAAATTTTATCAACTATCACTAATGCGCTTAGTTTATTCTTGGTAGCAATGGCCGCTATTTCTTTGGTCGTCGGCGGAATCGGAATTTTAAATATCATGATGGTAACCGTGGCCGAAAGAACCAGGGAAATTGGTTTGCGGAAAGCAGTTGGGGCGACTAATAAAGCCGTTCGTAACCAGTTTTTATTGGAAGCAGTTTTACTTACCAGTTTAGGTGGTTTTATCGGGATTATTCTCGGCGTAATTATTTCTTATTTGATTTCTTTGCTTATGAAATATCTCGGTTATGATTGGGCTTTTGTCGTTTCCGGCGGATCGATTATTTTGTCGGTCGGTGTTTCTATTTTAACTGGGGTGGTATTTGGTTTATTTCCGGCTATAAAAGCGTCCAAACTTAATCCGATTGACGCTTTAAGATACGAATAATTATGTTTAACGCTTTTAAACAAGCTTTTAAATCGCTATCTGCCAATAAGGGGCGGACGTTTTTAACAACACTCGGAATTATGATTGGGATTGCAACCGTAATTTTAGTCTTGTCTGCCGGTGCCGGTTTTCGTAATTTAATTAACCAACAAGTGGCATCATTCGGTACCAATACTTTATATGTTCAAACTAAAGTGCCTTCAAATAATAAGAATATTGCCGCTAGTCCCCATGAAGATAGTGGTACCAATTCCGGTATTGTAATTACTTCTTTAAAACAAAGAGATTTAGATAGTATTAATCGTCTGCCTAATGTCGTTAATAGCTACGGCATGGTTATGGGACAAGCAACAGCTAGCTATCGAAGCAATCAGAAGACAGGCGTCTATATAGGGACTTCCGCTTCCCGATTTACCATTGATCAGAGCACTTTGAAATCGGGCCGATTCTATACAAATGAAGAAGATAATAGCGGCGCGCAGGTAGTTATTTTAGGCAATAAGATTGCCTCCGATTTATTTAAACAAGATGAACCGATTGGGAAATTAGTGCGCATCGGCTCTTTGAATTTTCAGGTTATCGGTGTTTATAATCCTTCAAGCGGTTTAGGTGGCGGCAATGATGATTATTTATTTATCCCTTTAAATACTGCTCAGAAAAAAATGCTGGGTATTAATTATTTAGTTGAAGCGGTTGTTCAGATTAAAGATTTGAATTTGAGCGATGTAACGGCAGCCGATATTAGTAGTGCCATCCGTTATAACCATAGTATTACTAATCCGGTGAAAGATGATTTTAAAGTTACTACTCAAGCGCAGGTAATGGATATCTTTAATACTATTTTTAATAGCATAACAATATTATTAATTGCGATTGCTGCCATTTCCTTAATTGTCGGTGGAGTAGGAATTATGAATATTATGTATGTTATTGTTACGGAACGAACGGCAGAAATCGGTTTGAAGAAAGCACTCGGCGCTAAAAAGCGTAATATCTTATGGGAATTTTTAATTGAATCAGTTTTAGTTACTTTACTCGGCGGGGCTATTGGTGTTTTGTTCGGCGCTTTTTTGACTTGGATACTGACATTAGTGGCCGTCGCTAATGGTTTGGCTTGGACATATGTCGTACCGTTGTACGCCATCGGCATTGGTTTCGGAGTTTCTGCAATAATTGGTGTCGGTTTTGGAGTTCTTCCGGCCGTAAATGCTGCTAAGCTTGATCCGATTGAAGCTTTAAGTCATGAATAATCAGAATATTCAAAGAATAAATATATGGAAGATAACAGAGAAAAACTATTGAAGAATTTAATTGAAAATTTTACTCAGATATTTCGTGATATGCATAAGGAACAGAAATTTCCTTTTGGAGATTTAGTTTTAACTAGACAGCAGATGATGATAATGTTCTTTATCAATGAAAAGAAGGGAGTTGTTTCCGCTAAAGAGATTGCTGAATCTTTGCGAGTTACTGCCGGCGCTATTACCCAGTTTATTGATGGCTTAGTTAAAAATGGATTAGTGGAACGGGTGGAAAGTAATATGGACAAAAGAAGTATGGATATAAAATTAACTAAAATGGCCAAGGAGAAGTTTGACCACTTTAAGAAAGATTATATGGATAAAATAAATCAGGCCTTTAATGGACTTAATAATAAAGAACTTGAACAGTTTATTGAGTTAACGGAAAAAATAAAGATGCCATATAATAAAGACAATAAAAAAAGTTAACTTTTTCCGCCTTTGATTTTTTTTAAAAAATTTGTTAAAATAATTTTCTATAATAATTTATTTAAATACCATGAAAAAAAGAATTTCTCTTATAATTTTAATAATTGCCATAAGTAGTATAGGCTTTTTCCAAACAAACGCCGTCTCCGCTAAGACAGCGACTACCACGGCAGTAAAAAAAACCACAACGACTAAAGTAGCTGCTAAAAAGAAGACTACAACCACGAAAGCCACCAAGGCTACGTCCAAAAAGAAAACTGTCAATAAAACCGTGACAACTATGAAATGGAGCGCTGATGCGCAAAAATTAATAGGCAATATTGCTTCCTTTGATTATAACTATTCTATCCGTAATGCGGTTATTAAAAAAATTGAAAATTACGCGAAGCGCCATAAGATTAAAGTTATTACCGCAAAAATGATTAATTCAATGAATGAATAAAATAGATTAATGAATAAAATAAAAGACTATCGCTGAAAATATGGCGATAGTCTTTTTTGTTGGTGTAATCAACTAACTTTTAGCTTTCAATTTTTGGGGCGGCATTGCCGGTCCTTTTTAGTTTATTCCAGCCGTAATGCTTTCCCCTGATAATAGCGATAATAGATTTATAGGTAATCACGTACATAAATTGGCGATAGAAAAAACGTTGGATTAATATCAGCCACATTAATTTTTTCGGTCGTTTTTCCAGGGTAAAAGCCAATAATGATCCGCAAACATCCATAACCGTAAACATCAGATAGCCGACGGCAATGGCGCGGAAATTTCCGTTAAAGATTGAAAGGATAAAAACCAAATCGCCGATAGGGGAAAGGATCGGAAAGATAATTTGGAAAAGAAGCATATTTGGCAAAGCGACCCAGCCGAGACTGCCATGAAAAAATAGTTTGCGATTTTTATACAAACATTGATAAGTGCCATAGCTCCAGCGAAAACGCTGTTTAGCTAAGCCACTCATCGTTTCGGGTGCTTCCGTGCGACTACGAGCCTCTGGAGCGTAAACAATGCGGGCTCCAGAGGCAAGTAAACGCAGAGTAAGATCGGCATCTTCGGTTAAAGTATCACTACCATAGGCGCCGATAGCCAATATCTTATCGCGTCGCCAAGCGCCAGTAGCACCGGGAACAACACTGATACAGTTTAATTCATCAAAAGCGCGGCGATCAAAATTTTGTGTTGTAATATATTCCAGCGCTTGGAAACCAGTCAAAATATTTCTAACATTTCCAACTTCAACATTGCCGCAGACAGCATCGACTTTTGGGTCAGCAAAGGGTTTGGTTAGTTCGTCAATCGTATTGGGAAGAAGAATCGTATCGCCGTCAATTGTTACGATAAGATTATTTTTTGCTTCCTGAAAACCAAGATTTAAAGCGGATGATTTTCCGCCATTAGGTTTCTTGAGTAAGCGGATTCGATTGTCATTGAGGCGGTATTTTTCTACTTCGGAAGCAGTATTATCGGTTGAGCCATCATCAACAACTAAAATTTCGATATTTTTTTTAGTACTATTTTGCAAAGCAGTAAGGGTGTGGCCGACGGTTTTTTCTTCATTGAAGCAGGGAACAATTACGGTTACCGGCTCGGTAAAAGTTTTCTCTTTGCGGGAGCGGTAATGCTTGGCCGAACGAAGAACCATGGTGCCTAGAAAAAGAATACGAAAAATGGCAATAATAGTTGTTAGAAGGAAAAGCCAAAAAATAATTATCCAGCCCCAGGTTAAAATGAAATTGCCAATAGCGGTAACTTTGACAAAAAATAATTCGCTGCCGACTAAGGGCGGATTAATTTCATCATGGCTCAAACCCACGGCTTTATATAAGCTGGTAAAAGTATAGCCTTCAGCTTTTAATTTCGGAATCAATATTTTTAGAGCGGCCACTGTCTGTGAGCGATCACCACCGGCATCGTGCATAACAATGACATGATTATCGGAATCAGTTATTTTTGTTAACACATTATTGATAATCGCATCTACTCCCGGTTTCTGCCAATCCTCGGTGTCAATATTGGCACCGGCAATTACATAGCCAAGCTGATTGACCAAGGCTATCGATTTTAACTCTTCCGGCGTACTTGGCGTTGAATCTGTATCATATGGCGGTCGGAACAAGATAGTTCTGACACCGGCTTCGGTTTCGATTATTCTTTGTGTTTGGTTTAATTCTAAATCTAAACGGCTATGGGAAATAGTGGAAATATCCGGATGAAGATAAGTATGATTACCGAAAGTAAAACCATTCTTAGCCATATCCTTTATTATGTCGGGATTTTTTTGTGCTTGTTCGCCAACCACAAAGAAGGTAGCTGGAACTTTGTTGTCCTCCAATATCTTTAAAATTTGCGGCGTCCAGATTTCATCTGGGCCATCATCAAAAGTCAAAGCGATTTGTTTATCGGGAAAAGCTCGGCCGACAGCATCTAAATTATAGCCGGTCGGAATCTTATCATACATGGCGTAGTCAATACTGCCATCAGTATCGGTGGTGAGCTGTAGGTGGCCGGCCGTGCTGTCGTATTTTAATTTGAATAATTCGCTTTCGTTTTCAAAATTAATAGAATTTAATTTGGGTGCTTGGGCAAAATCTTTACCAGTTGTCTGCTTATTAAAAATTTGCCAATAAGACTCATCTTCCGTTCCTAGACGCCATAAAGCGACACCGGCGACATTATTATTTTTGGCAACTAAGTTTTCGTTCCAGGCAGTGGCGCCATTTAAGAACCAAACTTGATGATCACGATTGGCATCATCCTTATAACTGAAATACATGTTAAAACCGGAGTCGGAATTCATTTCCGGTTCGGCATCGGCATCAGCCGCTAAAGTCATGACTTCATCGAATTTAAGTGAAGAGGCTGGCGTGGTCGTTCCTGTAGTCCAATCATAGCCATAAGCGCCTAAGGCAATAATTAGTTTATTTTTCGGGACAGAATTTACACCCTGATCAACTATGTCAGCAAACCAATCAGAGCTGGCAATCGGGCCAGGATCGCTACTAGGATAATGTTCGTCATAAGCCATTAAAACAACATAATCGGCAATCTGACCGATATATTCAATATCATAAGCGGGATCATTAGCGGTAACATCGACTGTCAATAGTTTATTATTTTTATGTAATAAATCGCCTAGAGTTTTTAAAAATTCCAGATAAGCCTCTTTGTCTTCCGGTTTTAGATTTTCTAAATCAACGTTAATTCCGGCGACATTGGATTTAATGACCATGTCTGCCAAAGCGCCGGCCAGGCAAGAACTAGTTTCTTGATTATGGAGTATAACACTGGTTTCCTGTCCGTACCATTTTCCTAGATAGCCGTTAGTTAAACGAGGAATAATTGAAGCTTTACTGCTGGAAGCGATAGTTTTGGTAATATCTGGGTCTTCTTTCTCTAAAACTGAACATTGAGAACTATTTAAAAAATACCAATCTGGGAAAACAATATCAATATTATCGGCATGCCTTTTGAAAGATTCAAGACTGTTAGCATCATCTTGAACTAAGAAGGCGCTTGATAGCATGTTATTTTCCTGAACCAATGGAGCTGAGACCGAGGCCGATGAGGTGGAGATTGTCGAAGTAGAGGTTGTTGAAATTACCGGGGAAACTTTGCTAACCGGCTTTTTAACGGATTTTTTGGCCGTCTTTTTTTCGTAAGCAATTATATTTGCTTTAATATTAGAGGCTTTTTTAAGATTATTTTGGCGTTCTTGAATACTGGGAAGGGGTGGATTAATAAAAAGATCGGCCGTAATACTTCCTAATAAAATTACTGCCATTATAATTATGGCGCCAAAAACTATTCTTGCCTTTTTCCAGCGCTTTTGTGATAAATCTTCAAATACCATAGAATTATATAGTTATATCGTATGATTATAATAATATAATTAAAGAAAAACGGAAAGAGGTGATATAATAAAAGCAATAATTTATTCTTGATTTTTCTCTAAAAATTTGTTAAAATTATCACTATATATTTAAATAATCTATTAAATAATCTATTTAAAATCCTATGAAAAAAAAATCAATTATTCTAATTTCCATTTTGGTTGTTGTTGTCTTAATAATCGGTTGGTTCTGGAATTCTTATAATAGTTTAGTTACAGCTAGTGAAGGCGTCGATAATCAATGGGCGCAAGTTGAAGTCCAATACCAAAGACGTTTTGATTTGATTCCTAATTTAGTTGCCGCCGTTAAAGGCGCCATGACTCAAGAACAATCAGTTTTTGGAGACTTGGCCGCGGCTCGTGCCAATTATAGCGGTGCTACTACTGTTAATGCGAAAGCGGAAGCGGCTACCCAGGTTGAAAGCTCCTTGGGTCGCTTAATTGCGGTTATGGAAAATTATCCGGAATTAAAATCAACTGAAACTGTTCAGAATTTAATGACTCAGCTTGAAGGCACGGAAAATAGAGTAAGTGTTGAACGCGGACGCTTTAATGATCAAGTTAAGGCTTACAATGTCTTAATCAAACGTTTTCCGATGAATGTTATTTCCGGAATGTTCGGTTATTCCGAAAAAGCCTATTTTCAAATCGCCGCTGGAGTAGAAAATACTCCTAAAGTTGATTTACAGCTTAATTAATAGTAATAAATAATTTCCGCTTTCATGTGGCGTCGGTTTCTCATAATTTTTAGTGTCATTGTTTTTCTTACGGTCGGTTTTTCTGCTCGGGCTTATTCGAGCCCGGGAAAACCGGCCGGTTTTGTTAATGATTTTGCGGGGATATTAGATTCCAGCCAAAAAGCTAACCTGGAAACAAAAATAAATAGTTTTAATGCCACTACCAGTAATGAAATTTCAGTTGTTACCATTAAAAGCTTGGACGGCGACACAATTGAAAATTATACTAATAAACTTTTTACCGAATGGGGAATTGGCAAGAGTAAAAAAGATAATGGTGTTTTGTTATTAATTTCATTAGGAGATAAGCAGATGCGGATTGAACCCGGCTACGGTCTTGAAGGAGCCTTACCGGATATAACTTGTAATCAGATAATAACTAAAACAATGCGTCCGGCTTTTCAAGCGGGCGATTATTATAAAGGTATAGACGGCGCAGTTGATGATATTATTTCCGCGACTAAAGGTGAATATACGGCCGATGCGGCAGATACAACAGATTCTAGTAATAATTCTTCTGGCAGTACAGATTATTTTTCTTTAATTTTTTGGGCAATATTTTTCGGTTTTTCTTTGCTTAATGCGCTCTGGCGCCACTTAGCGAAGAGTCGTTCCTGGTGGGAGGGAGGAATTTTCGGTTTAGTTATCGGTTTAATTGTTGCCGCCATATTTTTAAGAACTTTGACTTATTTTATTATTATCCCGATTATTGGTGCGTTATTTGGTTTTGGGTCTGATTATTTAGTTTCTCGTGTTTTACCAAAACCAAAACCACCGCGACGTGGTGGTGGAGGTGGTTTCTGGTTTGGCGGCGGAGGTAGTGGTTTTGGTGGTGGCGGTGGTGGAGGCTTTGGTGGTTTTGGTGGCGGTTCATCCGGCGGCGGCGGTGCCAGTGGCGGTTGGTAATTAATTGGCAATTATTTTTTTTTATGTTAGATATAACATTACTAACAATTGGAAAAGTAAAAGAAAAAACCTATTCGGCAATAATTGCGGAATATGAAAAAAGATTGAAACCTTATGCTCGTTTAAAGATAATTGAGCTTGAAGCTTCGTCTTTTTCAGAAAACACTAAAGATAGAGCCAAAGAATACGAGAGTGAAAAGATTGAAAATTTTTTAAATAAACATGATGAAGCGGTCGCTTATTTACTGGCGGAAAGAGGAAAGACTTTCGATTCGCCGGAGCTGGCCGCTTTTTTAGAAAGAAAATCGCCTTTAATTTTAGTTATTGCCGGTGCGTTAGGTTTTAATGATGCGTTGTATAAAAAGTATCAGGCAATTTCTTTGTCGCCTTTAACTTTCCCCCATGAACTCGCCCGAGTAGTTTTAATAGAACAGATATATCGCGCGACAACTATTTTACAGAAAAGAAGTTATCATTACTAAAGACCATAATATAATATGTCCGATTTGGAAAAAATCACTAAAGAATTAAAAAAGTTAGCCAATAAACCTCAAGCCGAGGTTTTACAGCGCTTTTTTAAGACCGCTAAGGGCCAATATGGTGCCGGAGACGTCTTTTTGGGTATAAAAGTACCAGTTTCTCGAAAAATAGCCCAAAAGTATGCTTATTTAGATTTTAAAGATATTTCCAGTTTGCTAAAGAATAAATTTCATGAATTTCGCTTGGTAGCCTTATTAATTTTAGTTGAAAAATATCAAAAAACTTCCGACCGTAAATTTAAGAAGAAAATAGTTGATTTTTATTTGCAACATACTAAATATATAAATAATTGGGATTTAGTTGATCTTTCGGCCTCTAAAATTTTAGGCGATTATTTACTGCTAGAGGAAGGAAGAATGGATATCCTTAATAAGCTGGCAGAATCAAAAAATCTTTGGCAGCGGCGAATGGCCATGGTGTCAACCTATGCCTTTATTTATGAAGGACGGGCCGAGGAAACTTTGGCGATGGCCAAAAAATTATTGCGCGATGAGCACGATTTAATGCATAAGGCAGTCGGCTGGATGCTTAGAGAAGTCGGTAAAAGGATTAATAGAAAAACATTGACCGATTTTTTAGATGAATATGTTTCCAATATGCCACGGACGGCTTTGCGTTATTCAATTGAGCATTTAGAGTCTAAAGATCGGGAACATTACTTAAAAAAATAATTTATTTAATAAATAAATCATATGTTTCACGCAGATAAAATTGAGGACTATGAGCTTTCCCAAAAAGAGCATGATGAGAAACAAGAATTTGCTCGAAATTATAATGAAATTAGGGAAGCGATATTAAAAAATAAAAAAGGTTATGATTTAGGATCGGCCCGAGAATTATTTGAATCGTTGAATGTATCTGATGCTAAAAAAGTTTTGGAAACCTTTTATAATCAAGAAGGCGCTTTGCCGGATCAACTAGGGAAAGAATATATTAAACTTGTATATTCTCCGGCGAGTTTGCTGGAAAAGATGGAGGAAGGAAAAACTTTTCATGAAGCGGTAGCGGCTATTGCCAGTGAAGTAAAAAATAAACACCTGGAACTTGATGCTAATGAAGTTAATGACCGAATTAAGGAGAGTTCCAAAGAAATATTTGAGCAAGCAGAAGATGAAAAATAAAAGGAAAAATAAATTGTTGTTTTTAAGAAAAGTGTTATAATATTCGTAAAGTTAATCTTAAATTAAAATAAGCTAATAAAATACTCATTTATGAACGGAAACGGGAATGGGAACGGAAACGGGAATGGTACCTCCGACCCAAGTCGTAACGGTCTTCATGGCCTGACAGTTTTAATTGTTAATACCACCAAGAAGCCTTTTATCAAAAAAGCTAAGAGTTTCGGAGTCAATATCATTACTATCGGAAAAGAAGCCAATACGCTTCAGCCTTATGTGGATTTTCATATTAGCGCCGATACTGCTAACCATCCTGAAGCTTTAGCCGCCCTCGATAATTTTTTAAAGGAGCACCCGGAAATAAAATTGAATGGCGTCCTTACTTTTTGGGAGGATGACGTTCTCTTAACTTCAAAAATTTCCGATCATTATCATTTAATCGGTACACCTTATAAAATTGCTAATCGTGTCCGTAATAAATACCTCCTTCGAGAGTTTTGTGCCGATAATAATTTGCCGACTATCCATCATAAAGAATTAAAAAATTCTAAAGATTTGGAAGAAATAATCAAGACTTTTAATTTCCCCTTGGTTGTTAAACCGGCTTATGGCGCGGCTAGCGCTTTTGTAATGAAAGTTAATAACGAAGAAGAGTTTAGGGAAAGTTATACTTATATCAAAAAGGAATTATCGCCAAAAATAGAATCGGCACTGACCGATGGTTTGGATATTTTTGTGGAAGAATATATTGATGGCGACGAGGTGGATATGGACATCCTTGTCCAGAACGGAAAGATAAAATTCTGTGCGATTAGCGATAATGGTAAGACTAAGGAGCCATTTTTTATTGAAACTGTCCGTATGACACCGTCTAATTTACCGATTAAGAATCAGATGGAGCTTTTAACAATGGCCGATGAAACCCTGGAAAAACTTGGTGTTTTAAACGGCTGTATTCATTTTGAAGCTAAATCCACTCATGACGGACCGATGCCCCTGGAAATAAATTTACGTTTAGGCGGCGATGAAATATATCCTAGTATTAAGGCTGCCTGGAAAGTTGATTTGATTGAAAGCGCTTTAAAGATTGCTTGCGGAATATATTTACCTAAATGGGAACCGCTAACTAGTCCCTATAAATATTTATGCGCCGAAACTTTTTCATCCGATCATTCCGGTATTTTGGTTAATCTTGATATTGAGGAGGACTTAAAGAAAAAGGCCTATGTTGAAGAATTTCAGTTTGATAAGAGAATCGGTGATTCAGTTTTGGCTCCGCCAGATGGTTATGAAACCTTGGGCTGGCTACTTGTTTCCGGAATGAATGCACTGGATGCTCAGGATAATTTAAACGAAGCTAAAAAAGATTTATATTATGAAGTAGCTAAATTTCATCCGGCCTCTTCAATCGGTAAGACAACGCGTAAGAATCCTTTTTCCGCTTCGGTGATGAATCGGGAAATATTAAAGCGCGGTTCCAAGATTGAAAAAATTCGCCGCATGGAAATTTCTAATCAACGCAATCTTCATGTCGGTATTGCCTGTAATTTGTATGAAGAAAATGCCGCCGATCAAGAAGCGACCGTTGAGAATGATTTAACAGTAATTGGCAAAGATATTGAAAAAGTTTTGAAGGAACGCGGTTATAAACTCAGTTTTTTTGATTTTAATGACGTATCTAAAGCCTTTAATGATTTAAAAAATAGCGACGTTGATTTAGTTTTTAATGTTTGCGAACGTATAAATAATTCCAGTTTGCTTGAACCGCATGTCGCTTCTATTTTAGATACTCTCCAGATTCCTTATACCGGTTCAAATCCTTTCACGCTTGGTTTATGTATCGATAAAATTCGCGTTAAGAAATTATTAAGCTACCATAAGATACCGACTCCAGAATGGGATTATGTTTATTCAATGGATGATGATATTAGAGATGATCTCCAATACCCGTTAATTGTTAAACCGGCTAACACCGATAATTCTATCGGTATTACCAATGATTCCGTTGTCAGAAATAAAGAGGAGTTGAATCGCCAGTTGGAAGTTGTTTTGAAACAGATTGGTCGTCCGGCTTTAATTGAGGAGTATATTGATGGTGATGAATATGATGTGCCGATTATCGGCTCCGAAGAAGACGATTTGCGCATTCTGCCGCTCGCCCGTTCGCTTTTTGATAATTTACCCTCTGATTTGTGGCATATTTATCCTTTTGAGGCGAAGTATACTGATGGCGGAGAATATAATAAAATTGTTGTCCAAAGACCGCCAAAAAATATTCCTAAAAAATTAGAGCAATTACTTGGTGAAATTGCGCTTGATACTTATAATATTTTGGATTGCCATGATTATGGCCGGATTGAAATCCGTGTTGATAAAAATAACAATCCTTATGTTCTCGAATTAAATCCTAATCCATCGCTTGATGCGGAAGGAACTTTTGCCGCTTCCGCCGAAGTTATCGGGATGGATTACGGAGACTTCTTAGAGGAAATCATTCGCTTAGCGATTAAGCGCTATAAGGATAATCCTCCTTATTATCATCTCCAGCCAAATCTGATGTAATTATTATGATTGAAATTAGAGAGGTAAACGACTTAAAAGAGGCGGAAAATTTATGGCGCATCATATCGCCTAATAAAACCATTTTTGATGAATGGGATTTTCGTTATTGTTTTTATAAATATGCACCACTGCCGATTTGTTTTTTAGCGGCTGATGATAAAAAAGATTCCAGCGGCGAAAGAAATTTAGTCGGACTTTTGCCTCTGCAAAAACATCCAAAACATGGTTTTGAATTTTTTGCCGAAGATCCCTGCGAAGAAAATCGCCCGTTTATTAAACCTGGCTACGAGGATATTATTCCTAAATTGTATGCCGCTACGCCCGGGCCGGCTAAAGCTTATGATATTAGCGGCGATGATGAATATACCAAGGCTTTACCGCTTGAAGATTATAAATATGTTTTACCCCTCACAGGCATAAATAATTTTTCTGATTTTTTAAATATTCGTTTAAGCGCCAAAAGACGCCGCAGTTTAGCCAAGGAAATCAGTGGAGCGGATAAATATGGTGTAGAGACAGAAATTATTTCCGAACCTCTGGAATCAAGGTTGGCCGCTTTAGAAACTTTATTCAGTTTTAATACCGGAAATTTTGGCGAGGAGTCATATCTTTTAGAAAAAGATCAGGCGCCTTGGCGTGATTTAATGGCTTTAAATTTTAATTGGCGGCTGACAGTTTGCAAAATTGCCGGCGTAAATCAAGCCGTTTCTTTAAGTGTTCTACATAATAATGAGTGGCATTATCTTGTGACGGGCGTTAATTTTAAAGATTTTCCTGGGTTAGGGAAATATTTGGTTAAAGTTAATATTGAAGCGGCGATAGTTGCCAAAGCGGATGTTTTTGATGCCGGATTAGGCGATTGCGGCTGGAAAAACCTTTGGCATTTTGATAAGATTTCCCAATATAATTTTGAAAAAAATATTTAATAATATATTATGATTTTACTCGAAAAAGATTTTTACTCGGTTAAAGGAACAAAGAAAAAAGGGCGCGGTGTTTTTGCGCGCAAAGAAATTCCCGCCGGAACATTAATCGGTGACTATACCGGAAAGATAATTAAAGATGAAGAAATAGACGCGCTCGAAAAGAAATATGATAACGCCTGTTATGCGATGGATTATAATAATAATGGAACTTCGATTTTTCCGCTGGATATTAAAGCTGTCGGTATTCATTTATTAAATCATTCCTGTGCGCCGAATTGCGATACTTATTTTTATTATGGCCATACTTTATTTTTTACTCTCCGCAAAATTTGGCCGGGTGAAGAATTAACTATCGATTATAGTTTTGATCCCGATGTCAAAGAAGGTTTGCTCCATGCTTGTTTTTGCGGCAGCCACAATTGCCGCGGAACGATGTACGCGAGCGATAATTGCTTAAAAGATTATGGTGCTTTTTGTCGTGAGCAGACCAAGGGACAAAAATTTAAAATTCAGCCGGCGGGAACTATTCTAGAAAAGTTAGATAAGTATCCGAAAGATATAAAAGATTTTCCGAATTTTAATTTGTTCGCTAATTCACATCTGAAACCGGTGGTATTGGCTGATTTAAAAATTCCGGCAATTAACGTGATTAGAAAGAGATTACGCGAGACAGGCAGAGCCTTGAAATTTAGCCGTTTGGGTTTGACTATTTGGGCGGTCGTTGATGGGGAACTCTTGGCTAAGAAATAGCCTTGTATTTATTGGCATATATTTTAGGGTGTGCTATAATATACTTATAAACATTGATGTTTTAAAAAGTACCTGTTGAAAACTCTAATAAACATTAATGAATAGTTAAATAGTAGTTTATTAATTTAAATAGAAATAATTTATATCGGACATTATTACTAAGCTTTTTGGCTTATTAATAGAGCCCCATGCAAAAAATTATGGGAAAAATGACAAAGTCACAAATGATTGCTTCTTTAGCTGAAGCAACTAATTTAAGCAAAAAGGAAACTGCTGGTTTTTTAGACAGTTTAGCAGAATTCGTTTACAAAGAAGTTAAAAAGAATGGTGAATGCATCGTTCCTGGCTTTGGTAAATTAGTAAAAGCTAAGAGAAAAGCTAGAGAAGGTCGCAACCCAGCAACTGGTGCAACCATCAAAATCCCTGCAAAGACAGTTGTTAAATTCCGTTTAGCGAAGGTTGTAAAAGACACTGTTTTATAGTATTCCCCGAGAAATAAATATTTTTCTCAAATAAAAAAAATCACCCCTCGGAATCGGGGTGGTTTTTTTATTGACATTAGGTTTATCTTTTGTTAAACTAAAGTTAACCCTAATTAATTAACTAAAAATATATGGAAAACACAGTCGCTCTAAAAGATTTACGGCTTAATATGGAAAAATATACTAACGAAGTTGCTTCCGGTAAATCTTTTATTGTCATAAAACAAAGTAAGCCTATTTTTAGAATAACACCGATAAATTCCGACGACGCCGATAATGGCCGCTGGGAAGAGGTTATTAATTTTACCAAAATCAAGAAAGGCGGGGTTGATATTGATGAACTTTTAGCCGCTTTATAGATATGGATAAAATTGCCAAGGCGCTTGAAAATTTATCAGTCAAAGAAAGAGAGTTGATAAAAAATATTTTATTAAAAGTTAAAGGCAACTCTTTGATTAATTTGGACGTAAAAAAATTAAAAGGTTACGATGATATTTTTAGAGTTAGAAAAGGAAAATTGAGAATAATTTTTAAGCGAGAGAAAGCTGGACATATTTCAATTCTAACTATAGAAAGAAGATCGGATAATACTTATAGTAAATTTTAGCACAACAAAAAAATCGACCCCCAATTAGATCGATTTTTTTGATTAACACTTGCTCGGAAGTTTATCACGCTTCCGCTTTCCACTTATCTTAAATTATACTCACTAACATATTGTCCCAAGCCGGACTCTTTTAATTTGTTTTTTAGCTTCGTGTTCTTGTGTAGGAAACTGAGTAGGGAGCCAAGCTCTATCTGATATCTATTTTTAACAATTTTATAACGTAAATTTGAATCTAATTTTATCGCCCGTCTGATGGTTTTTCCCTGAACTCCACCCAAACCAGCCGCTTCGGATACTGAAACCCAAATCGGAAATTTAACTTCTTTAGTTGGGAAAATTAAGTTATTTTCCATCTTTTATGTATTTAAGTCCAAGATAGACTAGACTTAAGTATAAAAATAAGCCAATTAAGAAATAACAGCAACCCTTAAAATATTTAATAAATATGACTTTAAGTCCATTGCTGATTAGACTTAAGTCTGATGTTGTCTTACAATTTTAATCTTTATTTAAAAAAAGTCAAGAGACGCTAAAGGCTGTTTTAGATAAGTGTTAGAGGTTGATTTTTCCTTGGATTTTACTTGCATTTGCCTGCGTATTATGATAATATAATTCTTAATAATTAGTGATAAATCAATTAAGGGGCGGGGCAAAATTTTTTCCCGTTATTTTTTATTAAAGACACCAGATATCATAATCATCAATGCCTAACACCATAGTTAAAAAATTTAAAAACAAGCAAGCTTTAAGCAAACTGAAGAGCCACGACAGGGAAGCTTTTGTTAAAGCTTACGACGAGAATGTCGACGACATCCATCGTTTTGTTTATTTTAAGATTGGAAATAAAGAGGAAGCTAATGATTTAACTTCCGTAATTTTTTTAAAGACTTGGAATCATATCCAAACCAATAGCCTTGAAGATAGTAAAACCCTAAGGGCTTTATTATATAAGATAGCGCGTAATGCGATTATTGATTACTATCGTGAGACGAACAATAAAATAACCGCTTCACTTGATGATGAAGACCATAAAATAGATATTGTTGACGATGCCCGCGATCCGCAAGAAAAAATTGATTCCGAAGCGAACCTAGAGATGATAAAAAGCAAACTCCCGCTTTTAAAAGAAGAGTATCGCGAAGTGATAATTATGAAATTTATCAATGACCTTACTCTTGAGGAAATCGCCGATATTAGCGGCAAGAAAATAGGGAATATTCGGGTATTGATTCATCGGGCCCTTGGTGCTCTAAAAAGCCTGATTGAAGCCGACACAAAATCCGATATTAAGACTGATGGCAAGCTGTAACATTTTCTCTAATTATACGTATATTAGGGTGTATGAATGACAAAGAGCTTATAGCAAAATTGAATAATTTAAAGTCTATAACCCCCGATTCCGACTGGAAGTCCAGTAATCGGGAGCTTTTGTTATCTCAGATTTCTAACTCCGGAGCGCATGAATTATCCGCTTGGGAAATTTTCGTTATAAATTTAAGCAGTATCGCTAAGGCGGTTACCAAACCGGCTTATGCACTTGGTGTCTTCGCCTTGGTGCTAGTTACCGGCAGCCTATTTAGCAATCAGATTTTTGGCAATACAAAACCGAACGACTCTTTATATATTGCCCGTATTATTTCTGAGAAGGCAAAACTTAATACCATGTTTAATTCCGAAGACCGAAATAAACTAGCGGTTCAATATGCGACTGAGCATGCTCAGGAAATTTCCGCGGTGATGGCTGATCCGAAATTTAATAACGAAAGTAATAAGGAACAGGTCGCTAAATTAAATGAGAGTTTTAGTCAGGAAATAAATAATGTAAAATCCCATATTAGCTATCTAAGCACCAAGGTTGAAAAAACTGATAATGTAATTAATGTTGCTAAAGGCACAGAAGTTAAATTAGCGGCTACCGGTACCGACACCGTTAATATCGCTAGTGAATTAAAAGATAAAGATGGGGTTCAGTTATTTGAGAAGACCAGTGCTACCCCGGTTCTTAATACTACTACTCCGGCCAGTTCAACGGAAATTATTTCCACTCCGATTAACGCTGATACAGTTTTAAATGAAGCTCAAAAATTATTTGAGAATAAAAATTATGATGGTGCCGCCGACAAGCTAAAAGAAGTCGACGCACTGATTAAGTAAAAAAATTTAAGTGCGAGTTTGTTAGTTTATCTCCCTTTCAGGTTGCTCCTGGCTGGAAGATTATTTCATCCTATCATGGACGAGCCAAGGAGATACACTAACAAATCCGCATTTATGTGGATTGGTAAACCTAGCAAAGGCCGAGTCTCTATGAAAGGAGATGGTTTATCCTTAAAAAATCTTATTATTATCTAATTTGAAGCACAAACAATCTATCGTTTCAAAAAAATGTAAATCGGTTAAGCTTTTCTCCAGCATGCGGACAACACGCGTTTATCGCTTTAAGTCTAAACAGGCTGGCGGAGCGGGATTCCGACTGATTTACAGCTTTGAAAAAACACTGATTGCAAGAGCAGAGAATTAGACAACTATTCTCTTTAATTCGTTTAGACTCAAATGTCTGGACAATTAGAAAGAAAATTAAATTATTTTATGAATAAATTACGCAGATTTTTAACCATTGGCGTAATGGCAATAACAGTATTAGCTACTCTCACTGCTTATGCTCCAGTCAACGCATCTGCTTCTGCAGGTGATTTGATCAAGATGGACGGCTTATCCTCTGTTTATTACCTTGGTTCCGATGGTAAGAGATATGTATTCCCTAACTCGGAAGTATATTTCTCATGGTACAACGACTTCAGTGGCGTTGTTACTATCCCTGCTTCTGAATTACAAAGCTATCCTTTAGGTGGCAATGTAACAATGAGACCGGGTACAAAGTTAGTTAAGATCACAACTGATCCTTCTGTTTACGCTGTTGAACCTAATGGCGTTTTAAGAAAGATCCAAAGTGAAGCACAAGCAGCCGCTTTATACGGCACCAACTGGAGCAAGAAGGTTGTTGACGTTGCTGATGCTTTCTTCACAAACTATACTATCAGTTCCGCTTTACCTAGTGGTTCTGTACCAGCTGGTTCCTTAGTAAAGAGCGCTAGCGCTGCTACCGTTTATTACTATGATGGTACCAACTACAGAGCGATTGCTGATGAATCAGCTTTCAACGCTAACAGATTCAGTTTCTCCAACGTTATTACTGTAAGTAGCATCGCTACTACCGGTACTGCCGTTTCCAGCGCTGAATTCGTTAACGTCGCTCAGAATGGCGCTACTACTGGTGTTGTCGTAACTGGTTCTGGCTTAATGGTTTCATTAAGTTCAGCTACCCCAGCTGCTGCTAACGTTCCAGAAAATGGCGTTCGTATTCCTTTCACTACTGTTAATTTAACAGCTTCTAGTGATGGTGCTTCTACTATCAACTCTATTGTTATAAGAAGAACTGGTTTATCCAGCTATAACTCTTTTGACAAGATTTGGGCTGAAGAGAACGGAATTACCGTTGCTTCCAAGAAGAGTTTAAATTCCAATGATGAAGCTACTTTGGTTTTCTCCCCAGCTTTGACTATCGCTGCTGGTCAGACCCAATCCATCGACATTATCGGTTCCTTCACTGCAAATAACACCCTGGGTGGTAATGCTGCTTTAAGCATCGTTTCCGCTTCTTCTGTTAATTCTACTAGTGCAGCTGTAACCGGTTCTTTCCCTATTACTGGTAATTCCATGTCTTTAACTTCTTATCAAGTTACTAATTTAGGCATTCAATCCGCTGGTAATGCTGCTCCAACTGTTAAAGTTGGTGATACAAATGTTGAATTAGGTGGCTTCCAATTAGGAGCTAACTCTCCTGCTAAGGATGTTACTATTAAGACTATTACCTTAAAGAACAATGGTGTTGAAGATTTAACTAAAGCGACTGCTAACTTATACTTAGAGCAAGCTGGTGTTAAAGTTTCTACTGCCACTACTATTAACGGTCGTTTCGTCACTTTCACTTTGAACAATGGCGCTTATGACATGTTAAAGGATGATGGTTCTAAGGTCTTTAAGATTAAGGGTGATATTCTTGCTAAAGAAAATAGTGATAGCAATGACAGCCTTGAATTTTCTCTAAACAAGAGCACTGATTTAAATGCTATTGAAAAGGGAACTGGCTTTGGCGCAAACGTTGTTGCAGCTGCAACTCCGGATGGTGCTAATGTTGCTTTTACTGTTGGTTCTTCTGCTGATAGCTATACTTTCAGTAAGGTTACTATCTCTTCTGGTGCAGTTAACTTATCTAAGAAAACTACATCTCCTTCCGATACAACTATCGTTAAGGGTCAGACTGGTTTAGTAGCTTTAGTTGCTAACTTTAAAGCTGATGAAGCAATGACTGCCGATGGTTTGAACATTAATTATGGTTCAGGCGTTGTTGGTGGTGCTGCTTCCACAACTGCTCAATTCCAGAATGCTAAAGTTTACTTAAATGGAGCTTTAGTTGATTCTTTTGATCCGTCAATGTCTACTTCAACTTCTTTAACACAGACTCTTGATAGCTCTATCTCCTTAAATGCTGGTGATAATGAAATTAAGATTTTGGTTGATTCAAAGAGTGATGCTACAAACGGTTCAATCAAATTCTGGTTAGGAAGCAATGTTTTAACTAGCCAAAATCCTGAATACGTTGTTTCTGGTAACAAAGTTGACACAACAAGCATCGGCGGTTCTGCTGAAGGTGCTTTGTTAACTGTTGGTACAGCTTCTTTAACTGTTGCTAGAAGCGATGGTTATGGTACTGGTAAGAGTATTGTTAAAGGAAGCACTGATGTTTCCTTAGGCAAATTCACTATTAAAGCAGTTAATGATGATATTACTATCACTTCTGCTCAATTAGGTGCAAATACCGGTTCAACTTCAGCTAACTCCATCTATGATGCAAAATTCTTTGTTGATGGTGTACAAACTGGCAACACAGTTGATTTTGGTACTTCTGGCGCAAGTTTCTCTTCTTTAAACTTTGTAGTTAAGAAGGATCAGACCAGAACAATTGAAATCTTCGGTTCCTTTGATTCCTCTGCCGTTGAAGGAAGCACATTTGCTTCTCAATTAGTTCTTTACTCTCAGGATTCTAAGGGTAAGACTATTTCTCCAAACGGTAGTGATAATACAACCCAATTTGCTATCTCTGGTGCTGGTACTATGAATGTCGCTGTTGGTGGTAACACTCCAACTGCTGCTTTATTGTCTTCCAACTCCACTGAACAGGAAGTTGCTGAATACAAATTCACTGCTACTAACGACAGTGCAAGCTTAACTGAATTACAGGTCTACAATTATGCTGGTGGTTCTTTGAACACTGGATCTGATTCTAGAGTTTCTTCAGTTAGATTGTATGATGGAACAACTTTGATTGATTCCTTCACTCCTGTCTTAGGTGGTGGTAAATTCACTATTACTAATGATGCAGCTAAGGTACTTGCTAACCAGAACAAGACTTTATCTATCAAAGTAGTATTGAACAGTATTGACAATGATCAGTCAGCTACCAATAAAGCTTTAGCTTATGCAATCACTGCTTATAAGTTTAAGTCTTCTAATGGTTCCGAAACTGTATCTCCAAGCAATTTGACTCCTATTACGGCTAACACTTTCGTTATCCGCAAGACAGTTCCTACTATTGCTTACTTAGCATTACCTGACACCACTTTAAATGCTGGTGCTAAGGATATTGCTAAATTCAGTGTTTCCGCTGATGCTGCCGGTGATGTTACTGTAAATCGCATTGCTTTAGATGTTGCGACTACTACTAACGCTACTATCAGTACTACCAGTGCTAATACCACTGTTAAGATCAACGGTTCATTTAAGAATGCATCTAGCGTGACTTTGGCTGGCGGACAATATGTTGTTGTCTTAGCTACTCCAGAAGTTATCTCCGCTGGTACTTCTAAGACCTTTGAAATTCAGGCTAATACTTCAGTAACCGGTCAAGGTTCTGATTCTATTACTGCTAAACTTTCTGAGGATGCATCTCCTGTCTATACAGTTGATGGTACCCCAGCTGGTAATTTCGCTTGGTCTGATGGTGCAGATGTCAACCACTATACTTGGGCTAATGGTTACAGAGTTGCTGGTTTAACAACCAACACTTGGACTATGTCTAAATAATAGTTTAGATATCAAATAGCAAAAAAAGAGCCCCTTCGGGGGCTCTTTTTTGTATGGTCTTTATCTTTTCTCCATCTACGATTTGCTAGACTGGAAGGCATAATAATTAATTTTAATTTTATGCCTGAGAAAAACAATCACTCAACATATCCAAAATGTATTTAATGACCGGGAATTAGCAGAAATTTCAGTATGCTTGGAATCCAAGCATACTGCCGTTGACGGGAAAAAATATAGTGTAAAGCTGTACAATCTCGACGTCATAATTTCTGTCGGCTACCGAGTCAATTCGCTTCGTGGCACCCAGTTCCGTATCTGGGCCACCCAGAAGTTGAGAGAGTACATTGTAAAGGGGTTTGTCCTGGATGATGAAAGACTATCTGACGGGCGAGTTGCTAAAAGTTACTTTCAAGAATTAGAGGAGAGGATTAGAAAAATTAGAACCTCGGAGACTAATTTCTATCAGAAAGTCAGAGATATATTTGCTACCAGCGTGGATTATGATCCGCGAATTGATTATGCCAAAAAGTTCTTTGCGATAGTCCAGAATAAATTTCATTACGCCATTACGGGTTTAACTGCCAGCGAAATAGTGGCTAATCGAATAGATAGTAATAAACAAAATTTGGGGCTAACAAACTGGGCCGGAGAAATTATAACCAGGGAACAGGCAGAAATTGCCAAAAATTATTTGGAAGAGTTAGAACTAAAGAGCCTGAATTTACTTGTTGAACAGTTTCTATCCTACGCCGAACGCCAGAGTGTTAAAAAAAGATTAATGTATATGAAAAACTGGGTTAAGAGGTTGGATGCATTTTTAATCTTTAATGAAGAAAAAGTGCTCAACAATTCTGGCTCAGTGTCTCATGAGAATATGGAAAAAAAAGTTCGAACTGAATTAGCTAAATATAATCAGAAGAGGGTGGAAAATTAAACACTCCTTCGGGGGCTTTTTTATTTGGTATCCATTTTCTGTTTATGCTATAATATAAACAGTAAAATTAAACTAAAAAATATGTTAAAAAACAAGCTGAATTATTTGTTATTTTTATTGCTTTTTTTGTGTCCGCTCGCCGGGGCGAAGGCGGCCGGAACCGATGTGAGCACAGCTATTACTAGCCCTGATTGGACAGAGGCTAACAGTCCGTATATTGTCAGCGGAACGATAGAAGTTACTAAAGGCGCGACTTTAAAAATTGAAGCGGGAACAGAAATTAAATTTAATCCTGGAGCTAAGATCGTGGTTAACGGGGAACTTGATGTTTTAGGAACAGCGGAAAATCCGGTTGTTATGACCGCTTCTTCAACCTCTCCTAAAGCCGGAGATTGGGGTGGAATTGAATTCACTGATAGTTCGGTTGACGCTACCATGTCTGACGGAAATTATGTTTCCGGTAGTATTATTCAATACGCCATTATAAAATTCAGTGACGGTATATCTTGTGATGATGCCAGCCCTTATATTGTAAATAATCAATTATCTTTAAATACTACCGCTTTAGCTATCTTTGGTGATGACTATTCTACCGGCGGATTAGTTGATAATGCCTCAGATGCTACCCAGAACAGTTCGCTGGTAACTATCTATGTTGAAAATAATAATTTTAGCGATAACACCCTAGGTATCTATGTTGGCCGCAATAATGGACGAAATTATATTTCTACTCCCGGCGGCTACTCGTATATTGGTGATAAAAAGACAACTTCCTATATTTCCGGTAATACTATAAATAGTAATTCCGACGGTCTGCAGATATTAAATGGTGATAATAACTATATAACCGGCAATGATATCAAATATAATTTTGCTACTGGTTTAAAGATTACCGATACCAGCCGGGGAAATACAATATCTAGAAATACAATAAACAATAACAATATCGGTCTGGATATTGATTCCGATAATTCTTTAATTTTGCAGAATAATATCAAAAATAATTTTAATACTGGTATTAAAATAACGGCCAAACCGGTTATCCTAGCTTTAAATAATATTTATAATAATCAGACTTATAATATTGACAATCGTGTTTATAATCTCGGCGCCCTAGATAATTACTGGGGAACCACCGATACTTCGGCTATTAATGCTAGTTTCCAAATAACTGACAGCACAAGTACGAGTGCAACCAGCACAAGTGCAACTAGTACAGCCACTATGTCCTATCCGGTAAAAATTGATCCGATTTTAAGCGCTGAAGCGACAGTTAAAGATTTATTTGATCCAATAATAACCTCTGATTTATCAAGCACTTCCACAGTTTTCTCCAAGCTTGATATTTCCGGTATTAAACCGGTTGGCACCGGTGTTTATTTCGGCGATACTAGAGTTGCTCCATTTGATGATAATTCCGAATGGACTTATTCGCCTAGTTTAAGTCTTGGCGATAATACTTTTGTTATTACTTACCATGATCTAAATGGACGATCTAGTAATGCCGTGACAATCGGAATGTATCGTAGCAGTATCTTATCCGCTCCGACTATTAATTCTATCGCAACTTCAACCAGTTTAGAAAAGATTACTCTAAGCGGAACAAAATCAGACGGTTCCTCTCTCTGGTTAAACGGAGCACAAATTACCGATGCTGATTCGGCCAGAACTTGGTCATACACAATTGGATTGACTAAAGGATCTAATAAGTTCAGCTTCCTGGTTAAAGATGCTTATAACGGCATCAGTCCGGAAGCTGTTATTAATATAACTCGAACAGCCGTTCCGGTATCCGATATTACCGCCGAAGAAAAGAGTTTAACTAAAAACGTTGATGCTAAGTTAGCGGCTAAATTAGCCGGCAAATTATTGCTTCAAACAGAAAGAGCCGGACTTATCTGGTATGTAAATCCTAGTGACAATAAACGTTATTATATTAGTCAGGAAGGTGCTTTGGACATTTTTCGCAAATTAGCCCTAGGTATCTCTGAAGCTAATTTAAAATTAATTCCAACCAAGGAGAGCGGTGCTAAGGGAAATGCCACTTTGCGTAATAAATTAAAGGGTAAGTTGCTAATCCGAGTCGAAGCTAAGGGAGCAATTACTTATGTTGATAATAGCGGTTATCGCCATGATATTAGCGCTACAAATTTAATGGCCAGTTTCCGTACTCTAAGCCTTGGTATCAGTAATGTTAATTTAAGAAAGATAACAGTCGGAGAATTAAAATAATTAAAATTATGTCCCCAAAAACTTATTTGCGTATCCTTCAGGGCGGAATTATCGCTTCGCTCATTATCATGCTTTTTGTGTTTAAAGATTTGCTTTTTCCGTATATAACTTCAAAGCAGCTTCCTTTTAACATTATCATGGAATTTTTATTCGCTCTGTGGTTGGTTTTCATGTTGCGCTATCCGGAATATCGTCCGAAAAAAAGTCTAATTTCTATCGGCCTAGTTGCTTATTTTTTGGCGATTTTAATTTCCTGCTTTTTTAGCGTCGATTATAATTTGAGCTTTTGGGGCAATGCAGAAAGAATGCTCGGTTTTTTCCATTTAGTCCATTTCTTAATTTTTTACTTTATTATTATTACTGTTTTTCGCTCCTGGAAGGAATGGAAATGGCTATTAATGTCCTCGGTTGTCGTTGCCACTTTTGTTAGTTTGATTGGCTTATTTGGTGCCAATCCTTATAGTACAATCGGTAACACGGCCTATGTCAGTGGTTATCTTATTTTTAGCATCTATTTTATAGTATTGTTATTTTTTAGATCAGATCATAAAAATGCTCGTTGGCTCTACCTGTTGCCTCTTATTATTATGCTTATTGAGTTTAAGAATATGCATACTTCCGGGGCAATTATTGGTTTAGCCGCCAGTATACTTTTAATGTTCTTATTACTTGGACTCTCACATAATAGTAAGGCCATAAGACGAGGGTCGTTAGTGGTTTTTGCTATTGCGGTAATTGCTATTATTGGAGTTTTTTCCCAAATGAACTCGCCTTGGTTCCAAAAAAGTTTTTTAAAAAATTTAACTTTTGAAAAAGTTACTTTTCAGACACGTTTGATTTCTTGGAGCGGAGCAGCTAAAGATTTTAAGAATCATCCGATTATTGGTACCGGTTTTGGCAACTACGCCATTATATTTGATAAGTATTTTGATTCTAAATTTTACGACTACTCAACCACCGATACTTATTTTGATCGCGCCCATAATAATCTTATTGATATTACCTCAACCACTGGTTTAGTCGGATTGATAACCTATTTAAGTATTTTCTTAGCGGCTTTTTATTATTTAGGAAAAGAATTTAAGCTTAACGGCAAAAGAACCGGAAGTGATGCTAATGGTTTAAATAATATTGAAATCATTGTCATCATATCTCTGATTACTGCTTATTTTATCCAAAATCTTGTTATTTTTGATTCATTCACCACCTTAATAGGATTGATGATAACCCTTGGCTTTATATATTGGCTGGATTGGCGCCGAGGAAGCGAAGAAATTAGTGAACGCGAGCCGCGCTTCGTTATTAAAAAAGAGGGAACAGAATTAATATGTTTAATTGTCTTCCTGCTGGCCGCCTTTATCTTTGCCAACCATTATAATATTAAGACTTGGAAGATGTTTGTCGGTTCAATTGATGGTTATTCAGAAATTTCTGCCGGCAACCTTGAAACTGGCGTGGCTATTTATAAAGAAAACTTTTCCGGCAAACCGATGGAACGGGATGCGCGCATCACTTTGATAAATCTGGTAGCTTCTAATCCTTCGCTTTTAAGTAATTTAAGCACGCAAAAAGCCCTTGATATTCTTGATTATGTTATTTCTTTGGCTCAGTTGAATGTTTCGGAAAATCCGAATGATAGCTTGAAACAAATGCAGTTAGCCCAGGTATTAGATACGGCTGCCAGATATAGTTATTCACCTACCAGCTTAGAAAGATTTAATTTTTATTCAACCCAGGCAATGCAGGCAATACAAGCTTCGATTGACGCCAGCCCAGGACGCGCGACAACTTATTTCATCAAAGCACAGATGCAGTTATTTAGAAATGAAAACGATGACGCGGTCGCAACAATGAAGCAGGCGATTGCCTTAAATACTAATTATTCGGAAGGATACTGTCGTTTGGCCCAGATGTATTTTATTATCAAGGACTCTAAATATGATAATGAAATTTCCAATACCATGAATAGCTGTATTGATAAAGGAGGAGCTTCTAATATTAGTTCGGTTAATTTTCTAAAATTGGGAATAAATTATTATTTAGGAACAAAAGATTATAGCCGAGCAATTACGGTTTTAAATCAATTATTGTCCGTTGCCCAGCCCGATAGCGAAACCTATCTTGTCCAAGCCAATCTTTATTATGATCTCGGCAATATTAATGGAGCAAAAGCCGCCATGCAAAATGCGCTGGCGATTGATCGCACCTTAGCTAGTAATAAAGATTTTACGGATTTAATGATGCTGGTTAATTCCAATAGTAGTAGCAGTAGTGGTAAAGTTAAATAATAAATAAAGATATTTTTCAAAAAATCAGACTGAAAGGTCTGGTTTTTTTGTTGTCTAAAAAAGCCCTATTTTATTGGGTTTTTTGTGAAAAATGGGTGATAAATATTTTATATTTTCTTTAAGAATCTATAAGGGTGAGAGTGGTATATTAAGGGGGCTAAGAATTAATATTAAAAATTATGGGAATTAAAAAAAATTTAGGTTGGCTGGCTAAGCCTTGGCAGTTTATTATTAAAAAATTGCGATTGAATACGCCGCGGAGAAAGATGGTTTTTGGCGGTATATTTTTGCTATTTTTTTCAATCATTTATCTCCTTATTTCTTTATTGAATGTAAGTAAAGCGGAAGTCGCCCTAGCTGAACTGGAAAAATCTTTTAAGGAAGAAGCTATTTGTCATGAAGAGTGTTATCTCTGGCGCCAAGGAAAAGAAAAAATCGTCGAATTAGGCCTAAAAGACGGGAATACCAAATTAGAAAATAGAATTCTTGTTTATTGGCGCGACTCAGAAGAAAATTTTGAATTTAAAAAAGAATTTATCCAGATAATGCTGGCAACTTATGGTAAAAATAGTCCACCAGCCTATCTTAGTGATTACTTAGCTAATCCTGACGCCAACCAAAGATTGATTAGGGAAATTGTTTCAGGGTTTGACTTAGGGGCTACTGACAATCAAAGTTTGCTCGTTAGATTGAATGATGAAATAAAAAAGGCAGCTACGAGCACGGAAAAAATAGAAGCGATAAAAACTTTGGGTGAAGTTGATGGTGGTAGTGAAATTGCTAATTATTTTTTACTTTTAAATTCAGTTGAAGATGTAAAAGTAAAAAAGCAGGCAATAAAGAATATCAGCAATATTTTAGAAAAATCAAAATATTTTACCCTTGAGCAACTAACTATAATCAAATCTTTAGTTTTAGCACCAGAAACTAATTCTAGTTTACGGCAGGACTTAGTTTTACTGCTAGGCGATTATTATCTGGTCTATCCGGAAGAAAGCAAAGTAATCTGGGACGATGCTTATAAGAATGAATCTTTAGATAGTATTAGCCGTTTATTTAGTGCTGATAATCTAAATCATCTCGCGGGAGAGAAATTAGAATTACCCGCGGTTAGCTCGGAAGAATGGGCTGATTATTATAACCAATAAAAATTATGAAGAAAATATTTACAAAAAATTCGTTGGTGTTTTTGGGTTTGTTATTTTTTTCAAGCTTTATTTTACCCAGTACTTGTCGAGCCATGGTTCCGGGATCACTAATCTATCGTACTTCCAGTGACGGGAAAATGTATGGTTATAGCGGCGATCCGCTTATTTATTCAGAGAACGGGATAATGAAAAATATGTATTCTGGCCATGTCGGAATATATATTGGCAAGGAAAACGGAATTGACTATGTAGTTGAAGATTTATCCGGCGGTATTGTTATGACACCTGCCGATAAGTTTGTTAATTTAGCGGAAGGAGAAAAATATCTCGGCGCTAAGATTCCTAAAGATTTAACTGCCGCCCAGCAGGCAAAAGTTGTAAAGATAGCGCGGAGTTTGGTGGGAATGAATTTGGCTTATGATTCTGATTTTAAAGTTCAGAAAGGTCCCAATTCCGGCGAGTGGACTTGCGTCGGTTTAACAGAGAAATTATATGAGAGCGCTAATATATCAAATCCTAATAACCTTAATTCTTTAGAATATAATTATGATTATTATGCCGTTGATATAACTCCTGATGGTTTTGATAATTATAGCGTGGTTAATTCTGACGGTGATTGTTTTTCTAAAGATTACGAATTTTCCAAAATTGCTCGACGGAAAGATTTGTTGTTGCCGGCCCCGGAGCTTATCGGTTATGATGTTGGTTTAGAGATAGAAGGCGAACGTTTTATCTTTTTTCCTTATACGCAATTTTTACAACCAACTTTAGCCGATGTGACAACTGATATCAAAATTTCTTCGTCCTTTTCCGGTAGTGAAGTGCGCGGCTCTTTTAATGCCGCCGAACTAGTTTTGCGATGGAGTTTGATAAACAATCCAATTTCTTCAATAAAAATAATTGCCCAAAAAGCTGGCAATTTGATTTTAAGTTTAAAAGATAAAATATTTGGCACAAGTTCTAATGAATTAGCCGATAATATAACTTTTGGCGATACCGTAGAGACAGTCAGCCCGGAATTAGGTTTAGCCGTTAAAGCCCGGGCGATTGTGAATAAGGCGGTAAAGAGTAGCACTAGCGCTAAAACTAAAGAAAAAACTTCAGTAATGGAAAAATTAACCACGGAAGCTTCCGGTGACAAATCAAAAAAATTAACCGCTAAGGTCGTTAAAAACTCTGAACTAATAGCTAAATCAGCGGTTAAAACGGCTGAGAAGACAAAGGTTGAGACAAACACTAAAAAGGTTACTGAGGCAACTGCCAAGACAACTACGTCTAAAACAACTAGCAAATCTACTTCAACTGTCACCATGGCAAACGCCTATTATAGCCCCGTAAGCGCCTCTGTTTCGAACGTTTCTAGTGGAGGAGGTGGAAGTAGTGGTGGAGGTGGTTCTTCATCAGGCTCTCAGGCGGCTGATAATTATCCTAAAATAGCGACGATTGATAAGATTTATGCGACTGGCGATGATGATTGGCTAGAATTATATAATTCGACTGACCGCGATTTTGACTTAGCAACAGCCGGTTATCGAATTGAAAGAGCTAAAACGAGCGATGATCCTAGTTTGGTAATGAGAATCGGTGATACCAAGGACGGTTCTTATCCCGGAGGGACGGTAATCAAGGCTCATGGATACTATTTAATAGTTAAGAATACAGCCAATAGCTATTATTTAAATAAGGCTGATGCCGTGGCCACTCGCGATGAATTTTCTTGGCCAAGTTCTGGTTATACTTTATATCTGGGAACAGATGCCATTAGCGCCAGTAATGATCCGGACATCGTTGAGGCGATTGGCTTCGGTCCGGACGCAACTTATTTTCAAGGAAAAGGACCGGCTCAAGAGATAAAAGATTATTATGTTTTAGATAGAATAAAGAATAATAGCGATAATAGCTCCGACTTTAATTTAATAAAGTCAGACAATCCCAATATTGATTGGACAGTAGCCGAAAATAATAATGCGAGCAGTACCAAGGCTACTTCGTCAGAAATTACTGCTAGTGTTTCAGCTTTGATTAATAAAGTTTATGCAACCAATGAAAATGATTGGGTAGAATTGTATAATCCAACCGATTATGATTTTGACTTGGCGGCAGGAGGATATCGTTTGGAAAAAGCTAAGACCTCGGAAGATCCAGATTTACTTATGCGAATTGGTGATCCGATCGATGGTTTATATCCAAAAGGAACAATTATTAAAGCTAAGGGTAATTATTTAATCGTTCGCAATGAGGTTAATGATTTTTATAAATCAAAAGCAAACGCTATTGCCACTAGAACAGAATTTTCTTGGGATGAATCCGGTTATACTTTATATCTTGGTAAAGACGCAATCAGTTCAAGCACTGATCCGGATATTATTGAAGCTGTCGGATTTGGTCCGGACGCCAGTTATTGGCAGGGAAATGGACCGGCTCCCGCGATTACTGATAATTATGTCTTAAATCGTGTCGCGGTTAGCGGTGATAATAATAGTGATTTTAATTTAATAAAATCTGATGATCCCAATATTGATTGGTCCGGTAATTATTCTAATGCCAGTTCTTCAAATGGTATATATAAATTTTCCGCTTCGGCTTATGATCTATTTCCCGAGCCGGAGCCGATAAGTTCCGAGGGGTTAAAATATCTTTGGCATTTTGATAAATGTTCCGGAGTAGAAATTGATAGTGCAATCGGTTCCTCAAGTTTAATTTCTAACGGTACTTGGCTGGCAGGAAAATTTGATTGTGCCCAAGAAGAAGGATTTAGTTCAAAAAAAGCGCAAACCGCTTTCTCTGAACCGCTGGATATAAATAATTTTTCTCTTAGTTTTTGGTTTAAGGCGACACAGGATTCTCCGCGCTTAAGCTTAACCATGTCTAATAAGAGCGAAGACTCGATAAATATTACTTTAGAAAATGGCTTAATGCAGTTTAGTGGTTTGCCTAATCCTGATTGGCGTTATTACAAAGATTTCCCTTTTGATAATACTTGGCGGCAAGCGACTCTAGTAGTTAATCGCAATGAAGGCTATTGGTCTCTTTATATTGACGGTATAGAGAAATTCCATATTGATTCTTATAAAATATTGCCATTAATGAATGAATTAGAAATTAATGGCGATAATGGTCCATATGCCATTGATGAAATTGCAATTTGGGATAGGGCTTTGTCACCGGATGAAGTTGCTGTTTTGCGAAATGCCGAAACGCCTTTCAGTCCGATAATTTATCATGAATTACAGAAAATTCCGGTCTTGAAACATTTTTGGAACTTTAATGAAGGTATTGGAACGACGAGCGCAGATTTGATTGGCGAAGCTGATTTAATAATCAATAAAGATTCTTGGAGAAACATCAGCTTAACTAATAGTGCCTTTATCAGTAGTTGGGGCAAAGATGTAAATATTAATTTTTCAGCTTTAGAATCACCTGATTTATCACTGACTTTTTGGTGGCGGAGCGTTGATACAAACGGTAATCGAGCGCGAATTTCCTTGCTTGATAATTTAAAAAATAATGTCTTGTCCCTTATTCCTAGCCATTATTCTTCGGGATATAAATTTGCTGATATTGGAGATTATTTTAGTTATGGACAAGATTTAACCATCCCCTTTGATACTAATTGGCATCAGTTGGCCTTAGTTTATGATTCATATCGTCATTTGATTCGCTTTTATGTCGATGGCGCAGAAAAGGGAAATAGAAGTTTCCTCTGGCCAGCTAATTACCCCTTGGCCAATGCCCTGGAAATAGTCTCCGAGAACGGAATTATAGAATTAGACGACTTAGGCATCTGGGAAGGCGCTTTAAGCCCTAAGCAAATTAAGGAAATATTCGCTAATAATTAGTAAAAAAAGCCACTTTCGGGTGGCTTTTTACTTGATTTATTTTGCTTTTTCTTGTATTCTGTAATTGTTATTAGGGTAAGCGGGCAATCGCCTTTTTTTATAATTTCGATTATAAAAAGGGGAGGAAAGTCCGGACTCCATGCTTATTTATAAGCAAGATGATAGTGGGTAACGCCCACCGTCCGCTTAACGGCGGATAGGGACAGTGCCACAGAGACAATACTAATCCTGGAAATTTTGACAGGATCAAAGGTGAAAAGATGCTGGATGGTTCTATAAAAGAAACTACCAGTTTCGGCCTCCGGTGACGGAGATGCCGCGGTAAACCCTATCAGGAGCAAGAGCAAAGTTTTATCCATTGGGGATAAAATAAAAAGTAGCTCGCATGAGCTTATCAGTAATGATAAGTCTAGATAAATGATTGCTAGAACAGAATCCGGCTTACGGCTGTCCTAATAACAATTGTATTTATTTATTTCATATATGAAAAAAATTGAAACTTTCTTTTCCGTTCTAATGATTCCGGTAGATTATGTTTTGTTGATTTTGGCGGGACTTAGCGCTTACCGTTTAAGATTTTCATCATGGTCGGCCAATGTCCGTCCGGTAATTTTTAATCTGCCTTTTCCGGAGTATTTTCATTCTTTGATTTTTATTGCCGCTCTCTGGATTCTTATTATGGCGCTAGCCGGTTTATATAATATTAGAAGCGCTCGTAAATTGGCAATCGAAATTAACAAGATTTTTTTTGCTTGTGCCGCCGGATTAGCAATTATCGCCATTATTATATTTTTTCAACGTGAATTATTTGATTCACGTTTTATTGTTTTAATAGGTGCTGTCTTCGCTTTTTTCTATCTTACTATCGCCCATTCTTTTATCCGTTGGTTGCAGAAAAAACTCTATAAATATGGTGTTGGTGTCCATAAAGTTATTCTTGTCGGTAATTCAAAAACTACCGATAATTTAATGTCGGAATTTTCTAGTAATAAGAAAGCGGGCTTTGAAGTTGTAAAACGTGTCCGTGATTTTTCTTTGGAAACCGCTCAAGAATTAACAGAATTTATTTCCGGACGGGAAGTTGATGAAATTATTTCCAGTGATCCGAATTTGACCAAAGCGGAAACTTTACGCCTTTATGATTTTTCTAATGAAAACCATATTACTTTTAAATACGTGGCTGATTTGCTGGAAGTAAAAGTTTTACGTACAGAGGTAGCGGAAATATTTGGCATGCCGATTGTTGAAGTTAAAAGAACAACTCTTGAAGGTTGGGGTCGTGTCTGGAAAAGAATTTTTGATATTGTTTGTTCCAGTATTCTTATTTTACTTTTATCACCGGTTATAATTGTAACTATATTGGCGATAGTCCTTGATTCTCGCGGACCGATATTTTTTTCCCGCCGTGATGACGGTACTCCGGTTTATCGTGTCGGCGAAGGCGGTAATCCTTTCCGTTATTTTAAGTTCCGTTCCATGATACCGAATACCGATAGTATGCGTTATAAAGAATTGGCCGATAGAAATTTACGTAGTGAGGGGCCGCTAGTTAAGATTAAAGACGATCCGCGCGTTACTCGCGTCGGACGTTTAATCCGCCGCTGGTCAGTTGATGAACTGCCGGAATTATTTTTGGTTTTTATGGGTCGTATGAGCTTAGTCGGTCCTCGTCCACATTTGCCGGAAGAAGTCGCTAAATATGAAAACTATCATCGCAAGACCTTAACTGTTAAGCCGGGTATCACCGGTTTAGCCCAGGTTTCCGGCCGCAGCGATTTATTATTTGAAGAAGAGGCTAAACTGGATATTTATTATATTGAGAATTGGTCTTTCTTGCTTGATCTTTCAATCTTATTAAGAACACCTTTGGCGGTTTTTAAGCATCGCCAAGCGGAATAATATCACGGTCGCCCTGGCGATCCCTCAAAAAAATGAAAGTTGCTTTAATTCATGATCATTTAGCCCAAGACGGCGGCGCGGAAAAAGTTTTAAAAGTATTTTCGGATATGTTTCCTGAGGCGCCGATTTATACTTTACTCTACGAAAAAAAACAAGTAGATAAATATTTTAAGAATCGTCATATTGAAACTTCAGTTATTCAGAAATTACCTGGCGGTATTAAACATTATCAATGGTATTTGGTTTTTATGCCGATTGCCGTTGAATTTTTTGATTTATCATCTTATGATTTAGTTATTTCTGACGCCAGTGCTTTTGCTAAAGGTGTTATTACTAAGCCGGATTGTCTCCATATTTGTTATTGCCATACGCCAACTCGTTATTTGTGGAGCGATACCCATCAATACATTAATAATTTGAAATATAATAAATGGTTTAAAAAAATCATTTCCATGGCTTTAAGCCGGATTCGGATGTGGGATAGATTGGCGGCTGATCGAGTTGATGTTTTTATCGCTAATTCAAAAACTGTTAAAAATAGAATTGCGAAATATTATCGCCGCGATTCAACCGTTATTTATCCGCCGGTAGAAACGGAAAAATATTCCGTCCGTGATTTAAGTACTCAGCCAGCGGAAGAAAAATATTTTTTGGCCGGTTGCCGTTTAGCGCCTTACAAAATGATTGATTTAGTAGTTGAGACTTTTAAAAAGTTAGGCGATGATTATAAATTAAAAATATTCGGTGACGGCGTTGATTTGAATAGATTGCAAGAAATTGCCGGTGATGCTAAAAATATCGAATTTTTAGGCCGAGTAAGCGAAGATGATAAGGTTAAGTTGTTTGAGAATACCCAAGCCTTTATTAATCCTCAGGAAGAAGATTTTGGCATTACCGTTGTTGAATCGATGGCGGCTGGCCGACCAGTTATCGCTTATCGCCGCGGCGGAGCGACAGAGACGGTTATTGAAGGGAAGACGGGAGTTTTCTTTGATGAACAGACTGTCGAATCATTAATGAAGGCCATAAAAGAATTTAAAGAGATAAATTTTAAACCCCAAGAAATAAAAGATTACGCTAATCAGTTTTCGGTTGAAAACTTTAAACGCCAGATTAATGATTTCATTGCGTCTCATAGAAAATAAATTTCTTAGTATAGTTTATGAAAATCGGAATCGATGCCAGAGTTTTAATGGATGAATATTATAGCGGCGTGTCCGAATACGCCGCTAATTTATTAAACGCAATTTTTGCGTTGGATTCTGATAATGAGTATAAATTATTTTATAATTCTTGGCAGAATTTAGACGAGCGCTTCAAGCCCTGGAATCGGAGTAATTCCCGAGTTATCGGCAGTCATATTCCGAATAAAATATTTAATTATTTAGGACAAAAAATTTTTTCCGGTCCGAAGATAGATAGAACACTCGGCGGAGTAGATATTTTTTGGTCACCTCATTTTAATTTCACTAGCCTAGATAAAAAAACAAAAAGAATAGTTACCGTCCACGATTTATCATTTTTAAGATATCCCGAATTTTTCAGTCTCCGCAAGAATATTTGGCATCAAGCGCTTGGGGTTAAAAAAATTCTTAGAGAAGCGGATATTATAATTGCTGTTTCGGAAAATACCAAACAGGATATTGTCGAGTTGATTGGTATTACGCCAGAAAAAGTTAAAGTAATTTATTCCGGTAATAATACTGTTAAAGGTAATATGACTGAAGATGAGAGAGTACTTTTTAATAATGAGGCTACGGAATTTTTGAAAAAAAATAAATTAACCGGCCGATTAGCGTTGTATTTAGGAACAATAGAGCCAAGAAAGAATATTGCCGGTCTTATTTCCGCTTATAACAAATTAAGAGATAAAGATAAATTATCCGGTTCTAGCAAGTTTGACGATTTAAAATTAGTTCTCGCCGGCGCTAATGGCTGGAGAAATAAAAAGATTTATGATGAATGGAATAAATCTTCCTATAAAAATGATATTGTATTTTTAGGCTATATTAGTCAAAAAGAAAAGGAAATTTTATATGCCTCATCGGCGGTTTTTGTTTATCCATCATATTATGAAGGCTTCGGTTTTCCACCGCTAGAAGCAATGACTTATGGCTTGCCGGTTATTTGTTCTAATATTTCTAGTTTGCCAGAAGTTGTCGGCGATGCGGCCTTAATGATTAATCCTTTTGAAATCAGAGAAATAACTAATGCTTTAGAAATCATTTTAAGCGACGAGGCTTTACGCCAATCATTTATTAAGAAGGGGTATACCCGCGCACTAATGTTCACCTGGGAAAAAACAGCGCAAGAATATTTAGAAGTATTTAAAGAATTACATGATAAAGAATAAACCAAAAAAATCTAAGGGTCGCGTCTTGGTCGCCATGTCCGGTGGCGTTGATTCGAGTGTTGCAGCCCAATTATTAAAAAACCAGGGTTATGATGTTTCCGGTGTCTTTCTACATTTTTGGAAAGATGAATCAGCCGGAGATAAAGCGGAAAATCGCTGCTGTTCTTTGGAGTCCTTGCTTGATGCTCGGGAAGTAGCCGCTAAAATCGGCATTCCGTTATACACCTTCAATTTTTCTGAACAGTTTAAAAAAGCAGTGGTTGATAACTTTTTAAGCGAATATGCGGCCGGCCGAACACCAAATCCTTGTGTTGTCTGTAATCGCAAGATAAAAATCGGTTTGCTTTTGAAACACGCCCGCGCTTTGGGCTATGATTATGTCGCCACCGGACATTATTTAAACATAAAAAAAGTTGGCCGGGAATATCAATTATTTAAAGCCAAAGACGTAAATAAAGACCAGACTTATTTTCTTTATACCTTTGGACCAGATGAATTAAAACATTTATTATTTCCGCTCGGTGGTTACATAAAACCGCAGGTCAGAAAATTAGCGGAGAAATTTGACTTAAAAGTTGCTCATAAAGCAGAGAGCCAGGACATTTGTTTTTTATCCGGCGATCACAATAATTTTTTGAAAAAATATTTGGAATTAAAACCAGGCGATATAAAGTTGCTGGAAACAGGCGAAAAAATCGGTGAGCATCTCGGCCTACCTCTATATACTATCGGCCAGCGACGTGGTTTAGTCGGCGGCACCGGTCCCTATTATGTTGCGAAATTCGATTATAAGAAAAATATTCTCTATGTCGTTAAAAGTTGGAACGAGGGTATTCTATATCAGCCAGGACTTATTGCTAAAAAAGTTAATTGGTTAAATGGCAAATTACCCAAGAAAATTTTTAAATGTGAAGCCGTTATTCGATATGGTCATAAGGCGGTAAAATGTACTGTAACGCCTAAAAATAAACAGTCCATTTCACTCCATTCTGATTATCTAGTGACTTTTGATAAACCGCAACGTGCGGTTACTCCGGGGCAGAGTATAGTTTTCTATAATAAGAAGCAGGTATTGGGTGGAGGAATAATTAAATAAAAAAAGCCCCATCCTTATTTGAATGGGGTAAAATTTTTTATGATGTTCGAACTTAGTGTTCGAACATTTTACATTGAGCAACTATTGCAATCGGGGTTTGGATTAAAAGTGTAAAATCTTTTTTTAAACACCAATTTTCAGTGTACTGCGAAGTAGCCGCAATCATCTTTTCCGGAGGATCTAAACGTCCTCCCGTAATTTGTGCCTGACCGGTTATGCCAGGACAAACCGGTAAATTTCGATAATATTCAGTAGGGAATAGTCCGGCCGCTTCTTTAGAAAGGGGACGAGGACCAACCAGACTCATATTTCCAGAAAGGACAATAATAAATTCCGGCAGCTCATCGAGATGCCAACATCTCAGGAAATGGCCGACACAAGTTACTTCTTTATGACTTGGATTAGCCGGATCATGAATCATAGTGCGAAATTTGAAATATCGAAATGGTTTTCCGTCTTTACCCAATCGGTAGACAGGCATTTTTTTAATCTGGCCGTGATAATAATAGAATATTGGTCCAGCTGAATCCAGTTTAATAGCTATCGCTATTATTATCATAATCGGTAGGGTAATCAATAATAGAATACCAGCAATAACGATGTCTAAAATCCTTTTTTGCTTTTTCATCTTCTTCGATTTTTTAAACAACTATTTAATATTAATATTCTCTAAAATTAATATTTCATTATCCCATAAATATATAATTTTGTCAATAGTATTAATTAGTTTAAAAACAGAGCACTTAATTTTTTATTTATGCTATAATAATTATCGTGTTTAAAATTAATTTATAAATAATATTATGGCTCAACAACTCCCGGATGTTTTTAAAAGAATCCAAGATAAAAAAAGAGAACAGCGCGATTTAAAAACTATTTATCGCGATGCGCTATCAGTTAACGGCGAGTATCAGCAAGTGCTTGAAGAGATGGAGGCTTTAAAAGTAAGAAAAAAAAAGATTTTAGCCGGTGTCCAAGCAGACTTTAAAGAAGAATTTGATAAACTCGAAGGTCTGAAATTAAATATCGCCGGTGACAATCAGTTATTAAGTGATTTAGCTTTAACTCAATTAACCAGCGGAGAAACTGTTAAGATAGTTGATGAGAATAAAGTTGAATATGAACCAGTGTTCACGGTCAGATTTAAGAAGATTGGTTAAAAAATATTTTTCAATAAAAAAACGAACCATTAATTTGGCTCGTTTTTTTTGTGCCGCGAGAGGGAATCGAACCCTCACTAGGTTACCCCAACACGATTTTGAGTCGTGCGCGTCTACCAGTTCCGCCATCGCGGCTTGCTTATTACGAAATTTAGTATAATAAATATACTTTTAATTGTCAAAGATTTCCCTTTAAGATATAATAGGTATATCTATAAATCTTATGGGGAAAATAATTGCGATTGTTAACCAAAAAGGCGGTGTCGGCAAGACCACAACCGCAGTAAATTTGAGTGCCTATTTAGCCCATCTCGGCAAACAGGTACTTTTAGTTGATCTTGACCCTCAAGCGAACGCCACTTCCGGTCTCGGGCTTGATCATCGCAATTTAGAAGCCGGTATTTACGAATCGTTGGTAAACGATAAACCAGTCCACGAAATTATCAAAAGGACGATGCAAAATGGATTAAAGATTGCTCCGGCAACTTTGGCTTTAGCTGGTGCTGGAATTGATTTGGTGGCACTAGATAATCGCGAATTCCGTCTTTCTAGTATTTTAGAAGAGGTGCGAAAAGATTTTGATTTTATAATTGTTGATGGTCCGCCATCCCTTGGTCTTTTAACAGTTAATAGTTTAGTAGCCGCTGATGAAGTCTTAATTCCTATTCAAAGCGAATATTATGCCCTTGAAGGTTTAAGCCAATTACTTGAAACTATCAGTTTGGTCCAAAATAATTTAAAACCAACCTTGGGAATTATGGGCGCTGTTATCACTATGTATGATAATCGTAATAAATTATCTGGCGCCGTTATGGAAGAACTGTATAAATTTTTTCCTAATCGTATTTTTCGTTCCGTTATCCCGCGCAGCGTCCGTTTAGCAGAAGCCCCAAGTTATGGCCGTTCAATTTTGCACTATGATCCGAAATCACGCGGCGGCAAGGCTTATGAAAATTTGGCGCGGGAAATTTTAAGTTTAGAAAAATAAATATATGCCACAAGGTTTAGGCCGAGGACTCGGCTCATTAATTCCCAAGAAGACAATGACTTACGGACAAAATCCGTTTAAGTCGGAGGTTAGCGAAGAAGAGATGGTTATCGTTAATGATAATGATCGTATTTTAAAAATTAGCCCCGAAAGAATATCAATAAATCCTCAACAACCGCGAACCCATTTTTCCGAAGTGGCTTTAAATGATTTGGCTGAATCTATTCGTCAGCATGGCATTATTTCTCCGTTAATAGTCACTAGAAGAGGAACTGATTTTGAACTCATTGCCGGTGAACGCCGTTTGCGCAGTGCTAAGCTTATTGGTTTAAAAGAAGTTCCGGTTATTGTTCGTGAAGAAAAAGAACAGAAAAAATTAGAGATTGCTTTAATCGAAAATTTACAACGAGAAAATTTAAATCCTTTGGAAACGGCGCGTGCCTATCAAAGATTAATGGACGAATTTAATATTACCCAGGAAGAGGCCGCTAAGAAAGTTGGCAAAGCTCGCTCGAGCGTCGCTAATGCTTTGCGTCTTTTAGCTTTGCCAATGGCTATTCAAGATGCTTTAGCGGAAGGAAAAATTACGGAAGCGCATGCCAAATATTTATTAGGTCTTGAAGGAGAAGCCAAACAAGTGAACATGCTTAAAAAGATCTTGCGCCAAAACATGACAGTGGCGGAAACTGATAAAGAAATAAAACGTCTGGGTGGAACTAAAGCAGCTAAGCCGAAAGATTATTTTGATAGATCCCGTGAAGAAGAATTGGGTGAATTTTTAACTACTAAAGTAGAGATAAAACGCCAAGGTAGGGGTGGAAAATTGATTATTGACTTTTACTCGGAAGAGGAGTTAAATGAAATGTTAAAGAAAATTAAAAATAGCTAATTAAATAATAAGTAATTTTAAATCTAAAAAAGAAAAAGCGCCATGAAAAAAATCACTGCTTTCTTTAAAGGTGATTTCACATTACTATGGATCACTGTCATCGCTGCCGTTATTGGAACTTTCTGTTTTGTCTCTAAATTAATTAGCGACTTTACCTGGTTGGGGGCTTTAAAATCTGTCGGTTTGGGAGCATTAATATTTGTTCTTTCTTTTCTTTCAATTGCCAGTTGTTTTATGGTAAAAGAAAAAAACACGAACGTTGAAGAAAAATCTTCAAAAACATAGCGATTCAACCATATCTTCAAATAGGCTTAGTCTCACGATTAAGCCTTTTTTATTGGTCAAAATCATTATATAAATTAATCGGTTTGCCATCTAAAATTTCTTATATTAGAATGTAGATATGTCTTTTGTCCATCTCCACAACCATAGCCATTATTCATTACTTGACGGCCTAACCAAGCTAGACGAGATGATTAATTTTGCCAAAGAACAGGGTTCTCCGGCGGTTGCTTTAACTGACCATGGTTCGATGTATGGCGCCATAGAATTCTACCAGAAGGCCAAAAAGGCCGGTATTAAGCCGATTATCGGGGTTGAGACATATTTAGCCCCTAATTCACGTTTTGACAAGAATACCCGGGAAGACGGGCGGGGTTACCATCTCCTCCTTTTGGCTAAAAATGAAATTGGCTATAAAAACCTCATTAAATTAGTTTCCGCGGCTCATATTGAAGGTTTCTACTATAAACCGAGAATAGATTGGGAAGTATTAACGAAATATCATGAAGGGTTAATTGCTTCAACGGCCTGTTTGGCTGGGGAAATACCGCGTCTAATTACCGGCGACAAGATTGACGAAGCTAAAAAACGCATTAAAGAATATAATAATCTTTTTGGGCAAGGAAACTTTTATTTGGAATTAATGGATCATCCCGAGCTTGAAGATATGGTGAAGGTTAATACTCAATTATTAGAATTTTCCAAAGAATTAAATATTCCGGTGGTGGCGACTAATGATATCCACTACTTAAAAAAAGAAGACGCAGAAGCACAGGACATTCTTTTATGTTTGCAAAACAAAAAGAAAATTACTGACACTGACAGAATGACCATGATCGGCCATGGCGACTATTCGATGCGTTCCAATGCGGACATGATTGCCGCTTTTAAAGATACCCCCGAAGCAATTGCTAATACCTTAAAGATTGCCGAGATGTGTAATTTAGAGATAGAGCTCGGTAATATCCAGTTGCCATATTTTGAAGTGCCAAAAGGTTATGACGGTAATTCTTATTTAAAAGAATTATGCGAAAAGGGAATACTAAAACGTTATCCGGAGGCTACCGAGGAAGAATTAAAACCAATCCATGAAAGATTGGACTATGAGTTATCAGTAATTACCAAGATGGGTTGGCCGTCATACTTTTTAATTGTGGCTGATTTTGTTAATTGGTCGAGAGAAAATAAAATCGTTGTCGGTCCAGGACGCGGTAGTGCTGCCGGTTCGATTGTTTGCTACTTAACCGGTATTACTAGTCTTGATCCTTTGAAATATGACTTACTCTTTGAGCGTTTCTTAAATCCGGAACGTATCTCCATGCCTGATATTGATATGGATTTTGCTGATATTCGCCGCGGCGATGTGCTTGATTATGTAGCGAGAAAATACGGCAAAGATCATGTCGCTCAGATTATTACTTTCGGAACAATGGCGGCGAGAATGGCTGTCCGCGATGTCGGGCGCGTACTTGATGAACCTTATGATTTTTGCGATAAGATTTCCAAAAGTATCCCGATGTTTACTAGTCTTGATGAGGCAATAAAGACTGTTCCGGAGGTTAAAGATTTATATAAAAATGACCCGGCGGCCAAACGAATTCTTGATTATGCACTTCGTTTAGAGGGGGTAGCGCGCCATTCCTCAACGCATGCTTGCGGTGTTCTAATTACCGACAAGCCTTTAACTGATTATGTTCCAATTCAATATGCCTCATCTTCCGATAAAAGTATTATCTCGCAATATTCTTTGCATCCGGTTGAAGATTTGGGTTTATTAAAAATGGATTTTCTAGGTTTAAAAAATCTAACTATTATTGAATCCGCTCTTAAGATTATTCAGAATACTCGCGGTCTTGAGGTTGATATTGATAAAATTCCCCTTGATGATCAGGCGACTTATAAATTATTTCAAGACGGAGAAACGACTGGTGTTTTCCAGTTTGAATCATCCGGTATGAAACGTTATTTGCGCGAATTAAAACCGACAGTCTTTGAGGATATAATAGCGATGGTCGCTTTATATCGTCCGGGACCGATGGAATGGATTCCTGATTACATTGCCGGTAAACATAAAACAAAAAAAGTTGCTTATCTCCACCCTAAACTGGCGCCTATTTTAGAAAAGACTTACGGTGTGGCTATCTATCAAGAACAGGTTATGCAAATTGCCCGTGACTTGGCTGGTTTTACTATGGGTCAAGCAGATGTTTTACGTCGCGCAATGGGTAAAAAAATTGCCTCTTTGATGGCTGAACAAAAAGAAAAATTTATTGAAGGTTGCGTTAAGAATGGAGTTTATAAAGAATTAGGCGAAAAGGTTTATTCGTTTATTGAACCATTTGCCGGATATGGCTTTAATCGGTCACACGCGGCTTGCTACGCGCTTATTGGCTATCAAACAGCTTACTTAAAGGCTCATTGGCCGGTTGAGTTTATGGCCGCTCTTTTAACCTCTGACTACGGTGATTCTGATCGCGTGGCGATTGAAATTGAGGAATGCCGCAATATGGGAATAAAGATAATGGCGCCGGATATAAACGAATCTTTCGGCACTTTTACGGCAGTTACCGCCGGCACAAAAGAAAATAGACCGGTTAGGGAAGATGAGAAAGTTGATACCATCCGTTTCGGTCTTAAAGCGATAAAAAATGTCGGTGAACATATCATTGAAGCAATTATCCATGAACGTAAAGAAAAAGGAATCTATGAAGATGTTTTTGATTTGCTGGAAAGAGTAACTGATAAGGATTTAAATAAAAAATCTTTGGAGAGTTTAATAAAAAGTGGCGCCATGGAAAGTTTTGGCGAACGCGGCTTATTGTTAGCGAACCTGGAAAAATTATTGAATTATAATAAAGAACTAGCCAAAGCTCGAGATAGTAAACAAACCAGCTTGTTTGCCGATTTGCCGTCGGATACCGGATTACAAAAAGCAACTCTAACTCCAGCCGCACAAGCTGAACAAAATGAAAAATTAATTTGGGAAAAAGAATTGCTCGGTTTATATGTCAGCGAACATCCCTATAACGCTTTTCGAAAATATTTAGTAAATTATACCATTCCTCTAGTTAAGCTATCTCAGCACAAAGGCTCAGAACGCGTAATCACAGCCGGTGTCATATCAACAGTCAAAAAAATATTAACTCATAAGGGTGAGTCAATGCTTTTTGTTAAAATTGAAGACGCTACTAATGCCGTTGAACTTTTAATTTTTCCGCGTTTATATAAAGAAACCCCGAATCTTTGGGTTGATGGACAAATGATAATTTTAGACGGTAAAGTTTCAGAAAAAGATACGGAAATAAAAGTTTTGGTTAATCGCGTCGCGGCGCTTGACCCACTTTCTCCTCAAAAATCCATTGATGATTTTAAACACATATTAATGGAAGCCGGTCCGGCTAAAGCGGATTATCGAGCGAAGTATGCTCAAGCGGCGGTTGAAAAGAAAAAGATAGCAGAGGCTGTAAAAGAATTAGCTGTAACTAAAAAACCACTCCGGATTATTTTTTTGGAAGAGTTGGCCGCTCAGAATCTTCTTGATATGAAAGAAATATTTTCGACTTATCCCGGAGAAGATGAGGTATATTTTAAAATTACTGAAAATGGTAAGTCCCAAATCATTAAGACGGCTTTTCGAGTGGATAATAATATTAGTTTAAACGAAGAACTGAAAACGAAATTTACTGGTTTAATAAAGATTGCCGAGTAGTTAGGTTGTCGGCTAAAAGTTAGTAACATAAATTGCCGTCAATATAAAATTCTGTTATAATAAAGTTAATTAAGTTATTAACTTTTTTTAAAATTAAATTTTTTAATTTTCTTTTGATATTATGCCTAGAGTTAAAAAAAATTCTGACGCAAAACCAGTTAAAAAACCGGTAAAAAAAAATTCCATGGCTGTTAAAATTGCTAAGCCGGCAGTTAAAGCCATAAAATCGGTTGCCAAGCCACCGGTTAAAACACTAAAAAAGAAAGCTCGACCGGTAGTTATCGATGTTATTGAAGATGATGAATCAGAAGCTTTTTTTCCTGAATTTCCTGAACTCCGAAAAGGGGCAATCGCCGAGGATATGGCAATAGATGAAGTTGATGAAGAGAATGAAGAGACGGAAAAAAATAAGGAAGAAGGGGAACCGGAAAGAGCTTATCCAGTAGAAGAATTAGATCAACAAAAGAAGTTTTTTTCTAAATTGATTTCGGAAAAAACTGAAAAAAATTCAGAATCAGAATCAAATAATAATGACGATGATATTGAAAATGAACCAGTAACAAAAAAAAGTGTTGGATTGTATCGCCGCTTAGTCTGGCGATTTATTGGTCTAACTTGCATACTTCTTCTAATTGTTTTTTATTTTTCTTTTTCTAAATTAACTATTAATATTTCTCCTAACGGTGAAGCCTTAAATGACAGCCTCTTGATCAAGATTGAGCCGGAAGGAATGGTGGACGGTAATGCCTCATCAACAGACGCCAATGCCTCAACAACTGATTTTAGAGAAAAAGTTGATGGAACAGTAAAAGAAATGGAAGTTAATGAGGAAAAAACATTTCCAAGTAGCGGTGAAGAGTCTATTGGTGAAGAAATATCCGGTAAAGTTACCCTTATTAATAATTCTGCTAAAAGCCAAACTTTAGTTGCGACTACTCGTTTGCTTAGTGCCGATAATAAATTATTCAGAATCAAGAACGCAGTCAATATTCCTGCTGGAGGATCGGTAGATGCAGAAATATATGCTGATAAGCCAAGCGAGGATTTAGCGATTACTCCGACCAGTTTTACTATCCCTGGACTTTGGCTCGGGCTACAAGATAAAATTTTTGCTAAAAGTACAACCACTTTTGTTTATCAGCAAAAAGTAAAAAAATATATCAAAGCAAGCGATATTGATGATGCCACCAAAGAAATGAATGATGTTTTGTTAACTAAAGTAAAACAAGGCCAATCAGAAGATATAACTACGGGGGTGATATATGAAACATTGGATCCTATTAGTATAGAAACAAGCGCTAAAGCCGGAGATGCCGCTGATGAATTTACAGTTAAAGCCAAAGAAGATTTAGTGATAATAACGTATTCAAAAAAAGAGGTGGCAAAATTAGCCTCGGATAAATTAGCTTTATTAGTTCCGGATGATAAGGAACTAGCCGGTTATGATGAAAATAATATATCCTATACATTTGATAGTTATGATCCTAAAACCGGAATTGCTTCTGTTAAAGCCAGCTTTAGCGGTACAATGGTTTTAAAAAATGGTACGGAAATTATTGATAAAAAGCAATTAGTTAATTTAAATCGCGACCAATTAGAAAACTATCTTAAAACCTTTCCGGAAATTAAAACTTTTGAATTAAAATTTTTCCCTTCATTTATTACTCGCGCACCACGTTTGCCGGAAAGAATAGAGGTTAAAATTAATTAAAACCCAGATAATAAAAATAATAAAAAAACCTCGCTATTCGTGAGGCTTTTTTATTGATGAATGATTAAGAAAAAAAAAAATTAAAATAAACCGAGGAGGGAGGAGTGTTTTTTTGTTTTTGAGTCATGAATTAAGGCGCTTAAGTCATTAGCTAATTTAATTGCTTCGTCTAACGGGCGTTGGTGAAGATTGCGGCCGATAGCCAAACCGCTTGTGCCGGAAATAGTCATCTGATCTTTAGTTGTACTTAGCATTTCTTTACCAGTTCTTTTTTCTCCACCAACACAAATTATTTTTGTTCGTCCGGCGGCGGAGACAACTTCTTTAAATTTTTCGGCAATTAATTTATTATTTTTTGCACCATAGGGATATTTTACTTTAGCAAAATCAGCATCAAGACAAGCGGCGATCCCGGCGCCACCGGCAATAGTATGGATATCTTCTTCCTTGACATTTTTACCGCGAGGATAAACCCAAAGAACGGCAATCATTCCATTTTCATGAGCGTTATTTATTGCTCTGGCCACTCGACTAAGCATTTGCGCTTCAAATTTTCCGCCTAAATAAAGAGTGTAACCAATACCAACGATATTAAGGCCGGATTGTTTTTTAAAATCTACAATGTCGCTAACTTTCCACCAGCACTTGCTTGAATCTTTTTCATCGTTTAATCCCAGATTGGACTTACCATTAATTTTTACAAGGTAGGGAATTTTACGGTAATCGGAACCATATTGGGAAATAAGACCGAGATGGGTGGCTAGCAAGCCACCTTTTGTACCGGCGGCAATCTTAAATAAATGCTCCGGAGAAGTATCTTCCGAGGTAATACCGCGGCCGCAAAAATCATCATTGAGATGCTCAACTTTTTGGTCGCCAGCGATAAGGAGTAGATGTCCGGTACCGGATGTGGCTAGTTTATAATTGCTTTTGTATTCCGATTTTTTTGCAGCCGGAACGCTTAAAGGTATTTTTATTTCTGGCATATTAAATGTTTATAAATTTAAGAAAATATGTTATGCTAAAATCGTTAGAATAATTATAACATAATTATGTCAAAAGATAAAAATAATCACGAAATCGATTTGAGCAAATATGAAGATCCGGGCGGTTTAAGCATAAAAGGAATGAACTTCGGGCTTTGGTTGTCGGAAAATCGCAAAAAGATAGAAAAAATTATTATTATTTTTTTAATTGCACTTTCCGCTTTCTTTTTTATCTATTCCTCATATAATTATATAATTTATTTTCTTCATAGCTCTGCCGAGGAAAGTGATACGGCCAATCTGGTTAATTCTAATATTACTTCTCAACGCGATGTGGCCTCTGATATGGTTATTAAAACACCACAGATATTTAAAAGTGGCGGAACTTATGACTTAGCCGTTGATGTCACTAACCCTAATAATAAATTCTCCGGCAATTTCCAATACTGTTTTATCGTGAATAAAGCAGATACCGGTTGCGGCAATGGTTATATCCTTCCCGGAGAAGAGAAATATATTTTTTCCTTAGGACAAAAGCTGGATACTGACTCTCCGACAGTAAGTTTTGAAATAAGAAGTATTTCCTGGAAAAGAATCGATTCCCATACTATAACCGATTGGAACAGCTTTGCTAATGGACACTTAAATTTTAGCCTAAAGGATATTAAATTCACTCCAGCCGGATCAGGAACTTCCGGTGGAACAAATAGTTTGAGCTCCCTAGAATTCAGTATTACCAACTTAACTGATTATGGTTATTATAGCGTGCCGCTAAATATTGCTTTTTACAACGGATCAGAATTAGTCGGCGCCAATATTTTTGTGGTTAATAATTTTTTAGCCGGCGAAGAAAGAGCTGTCCGTTTGAATTGGGTTAGTGGTATTTCCGAAGCATCCAGGATTGAGATACGCCCGAATTTGAATATTCTAGATGATAGCATCTATTTGAAATATCAGGGCGTTCAATAACCATTAATATCTTAATTTATGTTAAACCGTTTTAGGTTGTATTTGAAAAACTTTGATTGGCTGATATTTGCTGCCGTTGTTCTCTTAATTGCTTTTAGCTTAGTGGAGATATATAGCGTCGCCCTCGGTCAAGAAAAATTCAGTTTACTTAATTTTCAAAAGCAGTTATTTTTTGCCGGTTTTGGCATACTGCTGCTTTTTTTGTTTGCCTTTATAGACTCTTATTCCTTAAGAAGTCTGGGAATCTATTTTTATGGTTTCGGCGTGATTATTTTGGTAGCAGTTTTAATCTTTGGGTCAATCACTAATGGGACTAAGGGCTGGTTCAATATTTTTGGATTCGGCTTACAGCCGGTTGAATTTGTTAAAATTATTTTAATTTTGTTTTTGGCAAAATATTTTTCCGGTTTAGCTACAAAAATAAAGACTTCGCGCCATTTTTTTATTTCAGCAATTAGTACCTTTTTTCTAATATTTTTAGTATTAATGCAGCCTGATTTCGGTTCCGCACTTATCTTGGGGGCTATTTGGCTAATAATGATTATCGCCGCCGGGTTTCCTAAGAAGTATTTTATAATTATCGGCTTGGCGACAGTTATTATTTTTACTATTTCTTGGTTTTTCTTATTTAAAACATATCAAAAAGAAAGGGTAATAAATTTTATTAATCCAACAGCCAATTCTTTGGAATCTGGCTATAATATTTCCCAGGCAATGATTGCTGTTGGTTCCGGAGGCTTAACCGGAAAGGGAGTGGGCTTTGGTTCACAGTCCCAGTTAAAATTTTTACCGGAAGCACAAAGCGACTTTATTTTCGCGGTTATTGCTGAAGAATTAGGCCTACTTGGTGTTTTACTGATATTAGTCTTCTATTCAATCTTCTTTTTCCGCTGCATCTCTGCTTTAAAGAAGGTAAACAATGATTTTGGTATTTATTTTATTATTGGCGCGGCAGGCTTGATTTTTATTCAAATGTTTATTAATATTGGTATGAACATAGGAATCATGCCGGTAGTGGGATTACCCCTGCCTTTTGTCAGTTATGGTGGCAGTTCCTTATTATCTTTGCTAATATTAGTAGGGGTAATCGAAAATATAATAATTAAATCAAAAATTAGCTATTAAATCTATGGAATTTAAATTAAAGGCAGAAAAGAGAGTCAAAAATGAAAAATTAGCGGCTGATTTTATCCCAGCAGTCTTATACGGCAAGGGCGTTGAAAATCAGAGCTTAAAATTAAAAAAAGTTGATTTTGAAAAAGCATTTAGCACCGCCGGTGAATCAAACTTAATTGATTTAGATTTAGGTAACGGTTCAGTTAAGGTCTTAGTAAAAGATTCACAGCGCGATGTTTTAAAATACACTTTTACCCATGTTGATTTTTATCAAGTTAACATGAAGGAAAAAATTACAACCGAAATTCCATTACATTTCACTGGTGAAGCAAAGGCGGTTAAGGAATTGGGCGGTATGTTAATGAAAGAAATTAATGAATTAGAAGTTGAATGTTTACCAAGTGATTTGATCGACCATATTGATATTGATATTTCTGTTCTTAAAACTTTTGATGATGTTATCACTATCGGTGATTTAGCTTTACCTAAAGGTTTGGAATTAGCCCATAATAATGCCGAAGACGTAATCGCGATGGTAGTTGAACCGAAAGCAGAAGTTGAAGAAGTAAAACCAGTCGAAGAAACTCCGGTGGCGACCACTCCAGCTGACGCTAAAAAGGAAGAAGCTAAAAAATAAAACTTTAAATAGAATAGTCCAAATAAAAATCCTCGATATTAATCGGGGATTTTTATTATGGCTAATCTGTTTCTATTGGCTAAATCTTTTTTAATTTCCATTTTAGATAAGGGGAAATATTTTTCTACTAGGAGCTTAATGGGCTTTGCTTGGCTAGGGTCAATTTCACAAAGGATAGTTATCGGTTGGTTAATATTGATATTGGGATTAAAATTTTTTTTAATTTCTATTATCTGTTTAAATAGCTCGCGATAGTATTTTAAGCCATCGCTACCGGCCACCAGGGCGACTCTAGGCTCTTTTTTAATGCTAGGTGATATATTTACTTGGGCTGGAGTTAAATAGGGAAGATTAGCCGCTATAATGAGTTCGCGATTTAATAAATTATTAAAATTATCTTTATTAATTAAAGGTTCTAATAAGTTTCCTGATAAAAATTTAATTTTTTTGTTCTGTTTATTTAAAATAGCATTTTTCTTGGCGATATTAAGTGCTGAAGCAGAGATATCAACAGCTCGAAAAATAATTTTTTGATACTGAGTAGGAAAAATTCTTTTTATTTCACCCGCTAATGAGATAATAATCGCGCCACTCCCGGTTCCCAAATCGATAAGCATTAAATTATTAGGTTTTTCTTTGGTGATATGCAAAATTTCCTCAACCATCATTTCTGTTTCTGGGCGCGGAACTAAAACATTTTTATCAACATAAAAATCTAAACCATAAAATTCCTTATGACCGATTAAAACCGCAATTGACCAACCAGCTAAACGTTTTTTTTCAAGTTCCTTAAATTTCTTATAAACATTTAGAGAGATAACAAATTCCGGGTGAGTTAAGATAAATTCCTTCTCTTTGCCTAACAAAAAAGCCATTAAGATTTCGGTTTCTCCTAATGGCAGGGAAGATTCTTTTTGTAAATCAAAATTAGTCATTTTGTTTTCGGCTTTCTCTATCGGCCTTTTTGAGAGAGGTAACGATTTCGTCTATTTCGCCATCCATAACGCGCATAATACTATGCCAAGACATATTAATACGATGGTCAGTTACTCTATCTTGAGGAAAATTATAGGTTCTAATTTTATCGGAACGATCGCCTTCGCCAATTTGATTTTTACGAGCGCTAGAATTAGCCGCTAAACGTTCTTCTTCTTGTCTGGCAAGCAAACGAGAACGTAGAACTTGTAAAGCTTTATCTTTATTCTGATGCTGAGACTTCTGATCTTGGCAAGAAACAGTAATACCGGTGGGGATATGGACGATACGAATAGCAGAATAAGTGGTATTAACGCATTGTCCGCCCGGCCCACTAGAACAGAAGGTATCAATTCTAATATCATTAGGTTTTATTTCAATATCAACTTCTTCAGCTTCTGGCAGAACAACGACAGTAGCGGTTGACGTATGGACGCGGCCTTGTTTTTCCGTTTCCGGAACGCGCTGAACACGATGCGTGCCAGCTTCAAACTTTAAAAGACCGAAGGCACCTTCACCCTTAACAGTAAAAATTATTTCTTTATAACCGCCGATACCAATAACCGAGGAATCGATTAAGCTTAATTTCCAATTACGGCGTTCACAAAAACGAGAATACATCCGGAATAAATCACCGGCAAATAAAGCCGCTTCATCACCGCCGGCGCCGGCTCTTATTTCAATAATGGCATTTTTTTTATCGTTAGGGCTGGAAGGGTTTATTTCTTCTTCAATCTCATCGGTTAATCTAAGAGCGGTTTCATTCAAAGCGGCTAATTCTTCGCTAGCCATTGTTTTTAACTCTTCATCATTCTCGGAATTGATTATTTCGTTGTTTTGGGTAATATCTTTATTGGTTTTTTCCAATTCTAAAATAAGACCAATCGCTTTTTTCAAGCTGGCATGTTCCTGAGAAGCTTTAACCATCGCTTTAGCATCCTTTAAGAGCTCAGGATCCATTAATTTTTTTTCGCTGGCGGCAAATTGTTGTTTTATTTCTTCGTACATATTATTTAATCGGCTCTATTCTTTTAATAAATTCTCTAACAAAAAAAGCAACTAGTAGTAATATTGTAGCATGAAAATACCACAAAATTAAAGCTAGTTGCTTTTAAGAGAATCTATTTTTTGTTCAATTTTACCTGAGCAATCTTTTTAATGTCTTTGGTTTTTACGGTTACTACTTTCTTGGCGCGAGCTTCAGCACGAGCAATACGTTTAACTTTCTTGCCCTTAACATCTTTCGCGTCGCCCTTAGCCTTAACTTTTGCTTCAAATTTCTCAACGCGGCGAGCAGTATCAACTAATTTTTGCTTACCGGTATAGAAAGGATGACAGGCGGAACAAAGTTCAACCTTAATCTCCGGTTCAGTTGAGCCGGTTGTAAAAGTGTTT
>Ga0224525_1000051_pt1 | contig 62791 bp, 40 predicted proteins | sample CFST100metaG_FD_179874 | JGI IMG/M metagenome (GOLD analysis project Ga0224525, IMG submission 179874) | Peat soil microbial communities from Stordalen Mire, Sweden - C.F.S.T100 | ecosystem: Environmental > Terrestrial > Soil > Wetlands > Peat | place: Sweden: Norrbotten County, Stordalen Mire...
CTTCATTAAAAAAAGCTGCATCAGAAACGATGCGGCTTTTTTTGCACATATTTTATCCATTTTAATTGTTTATCAATCGTTTTCTATGAATAATTATCTATTAATATTTTTAAATTTTGATTTTCTTATTATATTTGGCATACTCATTTCTACAAGAAATGATATATGATTCTTTAAATATTAATTAAAAAAAAACATTATGAGAACACAATCTACCTTTTTGTTAATTGGAAGAAGAGCGATGACCTTCCTCCTTGCCCTTATTAGTTCAGGTATTCTGGCACAAGGCGTGCCGGAATATATGTACTTCAAATTTGATGCTGCAGGCAACCAGCAGAATTATGCCAGCGCACCGGTAGGGACAAACCCTGCGGTCCTTAATGGTCTGACAATAGGCGGTACCGGTCAGTTCAATACTGCTTTGCAGGGTAATGGGGTTGCGAATAACAATCTTAATACAGGTTGGGCGACTTCTTTACCAAGTACCGGATGGACGATTTCTTTTTGGCTTATTGGTAATTCAGACGCTAGCGGATCTGCCAAATATTTATTTGGAGATGCTAGTGCAGCATCGTTCAGGTGTTTTAGCGACGGAGTCGCTTTGCAACACAATCTTATGATCCGGGGCGGAGGTTTAACTGATCTCACAGTAACGGGGGTTGACCCTGGCCCAATGGTAGTTACCCTTGTTTATACCGGCACCTCCATTAAATATTTTAAGAATGGAGTTCTTGCAGGAACAGCATCACAGCCAACAGTTACAATTAGCGGTACAGGCCCGTTTCTTGTCGGCGCGTATTCGACCAATGCGGGTATGATTGCCGGCGCATTAATGGATGAATTCAGGATGTATAACAGGGCTCTTTCTGACGCTGAAGTTGGAAGTACCTGGAACCAGCAATTACCACTCGGAGGGCCACCGGTTGTTGTAACCATTGCAGCCACGGGTGTTACTGGAAATTCGGCCTCGCTGAACGGAACTGTTAATGCTAACGGTGCATCTACTACTGTAACATTTGATTATGGTTTAACCAATACTTATGGGACAACGGTTCCTGGTGTACCCGGGACAGTCAATGGAAACACTGTTACACCGGTAACTGCCGCAATTACGGGGTTAACATATAATACAACCTACCATTACAGGGTAAATGGTGTAAATACCTATGGAACTACCAACGGAGGTGATCTGACCTTTACTACCATTGGACCTCCGCCGACTATAGTTACCACAGCCGCCACAAGCATTACCGGGAATAGTGCTACATTGAATGGTACTGTTAACGCAAACAATGCTTCCACTACCATAACGTTCGATTATGGTTTGAATACTTCATATGGAACAACGGTCGCAGGTATACCACCTACCATTACAGGCAATACGGTCACTCAGGCTTATGCCGCTATTGCCGGGTTAACTCCCAACACCACCTACCATTACCGGATCAAAGGTGCCAGTGCAAATGGGACAACCAACGGGAATGATCTGACCTTCACCACAACAGGTCCGCCTCCTACAGTTGTAACGATTGCCGCAACCTCTATAACCGGCACATCCGCCACCCTGAACGGAACCGTCAATGCGAATAACGTTACGTCAACTGTATCATTCGAATATGGCCTTACCATTGCTTATGGCACAATCGTATCAGGTGTTCCTGCAACTGTCACAGGAAATACTGTAACCCCAGTGTCTGCCGCACTCACCAGCCTTTTACCGGGTAATACCTATCATTTCAGAGTTACCAGTACCAATTTAAACGGAACATCAAATGGAAATGATATGACCTTTACAACGCTGGCCCTTGCTCCTACTTTAATTACTTATCCGGCAACCGCTATTAACACGACCATTGCCACATTGAATGGCCTTGTAACTGCCAATGGTTCCTCTACAACTGTCTGGTTTGATTATGGTCCAAACGTTGCCTATGGAACAACTGTTGCCGCAACTCCGGCAACGGTGACCGGTAACATAGGCACTGCAGTTTCTGCAAGTCTTACAGGCCTGACAAACGGTGCTACTTATCATTACAGGGTAAGAGGGACTAATGCCATCGGAACTACAAATGGAAATGATGTGACCTTCGTTACAGGTTGCTTTGTGGCCGGACCTGCCGGACCAATCACAGGACCGACACAGGTATGCCAGGGCGGATGCGGGTATGTCTACTCCGTCGTTCCCATTGCCAATGCATCAGGATATAACTGGACAGTACCCATTGGTGGTACTATCACTGCAGGAGCCAATACCAATACGATTACCGTTTGTTATTCTGCCAACGCATCGCCGGGTTATATATTCGTATACGGAACCGCTTCATGTGGTAATGGCGCTCCTTCACAACTTGGCGTTACTATGAATTCTCCTGCAACACCAACCCTTTCCGGCCCTGCTTCTGCTTGCGTGAACAGCACCGGGAATGTGTATACCACTCAAACAAATATGAGCAATTATGTATGGTCCGTTTCTGCAGGTGGATCCATCACGGCCGGCGGTACCTCGACCAGCAACACTGTTACAGTAAAATGGATTACAACTGGTGCACAAACTGTCAGCGTGAACTACAACACTGCTGCAGGTTGCCCGGCCCTTACTCCTACCGTTTACAATGTTACCGTCTATGCATTACCACTTCCGATCATTGCCGGACCCAACCCTGCCTGTAGTAACTACCCGGGTCTTGTTTATACCACACAACCCAATATGACAGGTTATACCTGGGCTATTTCTGCTGGCGGTACCTTCAGCGGGCAAGGTACCAACGCTATCACCGTGACCTGGAATACCACAGGTGCACAGAATCTTTCCGTTAACTACACCAATGCCAACGGTTGTACCGCTGCTGCACCGGTTGTTTACCCGGTTACCGTCAACAGCGGCGCTGCTCCTATCATCACAGGATCCACCACGGTGTGTGTCAATTCCGGTTATTACAACTATACTACCGAAGCCGGTATGACTGCTTATACCTGGACCATTTCTCCGGGTGGGGTCATCAACTTTGGAGGCGGTACCAATGTCATCACCGTATCCTGGGTGGCTTCCGGAGCTCAGTGGGTAAGGGTCAACTATACCAATACCTTCGGATGCCAGGCTTACAATCCAACCCAGCTGAACATCACGGTTAACCCGCTTCCGGGTCCCGCCGGTTCCATCATCGGGACGGCTACCGTTTGCGGAGGAGCTACCGGCGTAGCATATTCTGTTGCTGCCATAGCAGGAGCTTCTAATTATGTATGGAGTCTCCCGGCCGGTGCTTCCATCGCTTCCATCGCCAATACCAACTCCATCACCGTGAACTTTGCAGCCAATGCATCCAGCGGTAATATCACCGTTTATGGCAACAACATCTGTGGTAACGGTGCTACTTCACCTCCATTTGCTGTTACCGTCAATCCGATACCCGCAGCCGCCGGCAACATCACCGGTCCGGCCTCCGTATGCCAGGGAACTTCAGGTGAAGTATATTCGGTAAGTCCGATTACGAATGCCACAGGTTATCTATGGACTGTACCGTCAGGTGCTATGATTATAAGTGGTGCCAACACCAACTCTATCACTGTCGATTTCAGCACTGTTGCCGTTTCAGGAAACATTACCGTTCTCGGAACCAACTCCTGCGGAAACGGCACAGTTTCTCCGAACTTCGCAGTGACCGTTCATCCCATTCCTGCAGCTCCCGTGGTCACCAATACAGGATATATCCTATACAGCAGTGCTCCCACCGGGAACCAATGGTACTTCGAAGGAACCCTCATTGTTGGGGCTACAGCCCAGACCTATGACGCTACCCTGACCGGGACCGGCTATTACTGGTCGGTGGTTACCCTCAACGGTTGTTCTTCCGATACCTCGAACCATAAACTGGTCATCATTACCGGCGTTGATTCGCATTCATCATCGGCAATCAATATTTATCCGGTTCCCAACGACGGACGGTTTAATGTTTTCATCACCACTGCTTCCAGTGAATCTTTCTCCATCAGTATTTATAACAGCCTTGGAGTGAAGATCTATGAAGAAACGAAGGTAGAGGTGAGCGGTTCGCTCCAGAAGGTGATCGACCTGAGGCCTGTGCCAAACGGCGTTTACACTGTGATCTTTGAAAACAGCCAGAATCAGGTGGTCAAGAAGATCATTGTGAACAAATAGCCATTAGTCAATAGCTATTGGCCATTAGGGAAGAGTGATATAATTTTTCAATTTTCATTCTTCACTGTTCATTAAAAAAAGCCGCATCAGAAACGATGTGGCTTTTTTTGCACATATTTTGGCTAACCTTATTGTAAACAAGCTAAGTATAGCATTGATATTATGTCAAATAAAAAATGGGGGAGTGAAAAGTAAGTTGTTAGAAAACCATTTATTACATTTGTGCTGAAAACGGCATCAAAAAAAGTAGTTTTTAGAGGTGCTCTTATCTATGAAACGGACCATATTATTCATTTTCTTTCTCTTTCCCGCATTATTATTCGCGATTAATGCTCCCATTACCACCGCAGGCTCTTCTGGTGTTTGCTCCGGAGCATCCTTTTCAATCCCAATAACAGTTACAGGTTTTACCCAGATCACTGCCATGACCTTACGGTTGGATTATGATCCCACATTTATGACCTATACAGGCTATTCCAATGTGAATCAATCCTTAGCCGGAATATTCATCAACCAGGTACCGGTTTCTTCCACGTTAAATAAAATATTAGTCGCATGGTCCAATGTGAATCCGCTGACATTGGCAAACGGATCCGAGCTGTTTGATCTGAATTTTACGCTCATATCAGGATCTCCTGTATTGGCTTTCAATAATACCGACGGAGGAGGAGGCGAATGTGAGTATGCTGATCTGAATGGGAATGCTATGAATGACCTTCCTACAGAATCGTTCTATATAAATGCTGCAATAACCAATTTAACGGTTCCTGCAGCAGGAGTGATCACAGGAAAGGATACTGTATGCACGCCCCAGGCCGGAGTTGCATACAGTATTCCTGCTATTACAGGCGCTACCAGCTATACATGGACCGCTCCACCAGGTGCAAATATTATTTCCGGCGCAACGACCAATACAATAACAGTTGACTACTCCGCTTCTGCCTCCTCGGGTAATATAACCGCAGCAGGCATAAACAGTTGTGGCCCTGGGCCAACTTCTTCGCTTTTTGTGACGGTGAATGCATTACCAGGCGCTTCCGGAAGTATCACAGGATCTTCTTCCGTTTGCGCCGGAACTTCAGGTGTTGCCTATTCAGTTGTTCCAATACAAAACGCGTTCACCTATGTGTGGCTCCTTCCTCCCGGTGCAATCCTTGGTTCAGGTGCGGGTACAAACGCGATAACCGTAAATTTCGCTGTTTCCGCAACCTCCGGAAATATCATCGTTTACGGGAACAATTTATGTGGAAACGGAGCCAGTTCTCCCCCCTTTCCAGTGACAGTGAATCCACTTCCGGATGCCGCCGGATTGATTACAGGACCTGTTCATGTTTGTTCAGGAGATAACGGTCTCTTCTATTTTACAGATCCTATACTCAATGCTACATCCTATGTCTGGACAATTCCACCGGGTGCTGTCATCACTTCAGGCAGTGGAACCAATGCGATTGTTATTGATTACCCAACGGGTGCATCCTCAGGCCTTGTTCATGTATATGGCGTGAACAGTTGCGGCAACGGTATGACATCTCCCGACCTGTATGTGATTGTTTATCCCATACCTTCAGCACCAACGATTACCTTTACAAGCGATACGCTATACTCCAATTCAACAGAAGGGAATCAATGGTATCTGAATCAATATTTGATCCCAGGGGCCACAGCTTCTTATTTCGTTCCGGAGATAACAGGCTATTATACCTGTAAGATAACGTTGAATGGATGTGCTTCGGATTCTTCCAACTCGATCTATGTGCTGATAACAGGAATCAAAGAATCGAAAGATGTAAAATGGATGATCTGCCCGAACCCCAATAACGGAGTTTTCAATCTGGTTGTTTCTGCCCGTAAGCCAGAGGTTTTTACCATGAAGGCCTATAATAATTCAGGAAATCAGGTAGCAGAAATGAAAAACCTCATCGTGAATCACGCAGATGAATACAGGATTGATCTTCACCTCCTGCCCGATGGAATCTATTACATCATCCTGGTCAATGAAAAGTATGCGCTTCGACAAAAGATCATAAAGCAATAATATGAAAGAATTCCTCTTTTTCTGATGTTTTTTTAAGAAAACACTTGACATTTAAAAATTCTTTCGTACTTTTATTGCCTCTTAGCATATTATTAAGTAGCCGGCAAATCACAATATGAACAGAATTACACGCTTATTCTGTGTTTCTTTCGCACTGCTGGCCGTTGGTTTAATTACCCGGCCCGTGGTTGTTGAAGGGCATGGAATAGCGTCAACAAATTCATTTGTAATTACTGCCGCCCAATGCGGGAACGAATCCACCGCCGGTAGAATTGTTGAAACTGGTACAGGGAATGAAAGAATTACTTCCTCCAGATCTTCGAAAAAAAAACAGACTGGTCAATTTGCAGAAAAGTCGGTACCAACCCGGCTGATAGGTCCTGGCGAAAAACAATCCTATGATGCCCCCGGAACTATAGTAGTTGGAGGCGAAGGAAAGAACTTCACCGTTCAGGAAGGAGGAAAAGCCATAGTGACTTCAGGTCGATCGGTACGTTTGCTGCCGGGTACCATGATCGATGCCGGCGGACGATTAGTGGTAAAAGTTACTGCCACGCACAATTTATCCGGTACAAGGAAGAAAACTGCAACCGCTAATCCTGATCAAAACATTTCAAATACATCAAAAGCATCCATCGATGAGATAAAAGCCTATAAAATTTACCCTGTTACTGAATCCGGATCCATTACAGGTTCAATAAATAATATTACCGGCGTTTTACCACTTCCCTTGCGGATCTCCAATCAGGATGTACTTCTGCTTTCAAAAAAATTATCCTTCTCCCCATTTAATGATCCTGCTCTTAACGGATCAGAATCCGAAAACTGTTTCTGCACTTATAGCTGGGGTGAAAACCCGGCTACTATCAGGGTATTAAGAGTATGATTGTTTACTGAATAGTAACCTGATTTTAAAGAATTACAATTCAATTATTTACGTTTTTAAATAAATTCATATGAAAAAGATATTAGGTATTTTAGCAGTAGTTGTAGTCTGTGCTTTATTTACGACTAATGCTCAGGCACAGTGGTCAACCAACGGAATCCATATATATAATAACAATTCAGGATTTGTTGGAATTGGTAATGGATCTTCTTTTACCCCTTTATATTTGCTCGAAGTAGCAAAAAATATGACGGGTCCTGCCATCACAATTCATAACCTGGGTGGAGCCGGTGGCGCCAACTTTATCATGATTGATGACCTTTATGCAGCAGACTGGAGATTTAAAGCATTTACCGGAGGTGGTTTCAAGATCAGGGACAATGCAAGCGGACAAGATGTGGCTATTTTTGAGAAGGGCGCTGGAGCCAACACCTTAGTTCTTAAAGCTGGTGGCAATGTTGGAATTGGTACAGCAAACCCCACTGTAAAACTTGCAGTCAATGGAAAAATCAATTGTAAAGAAGTTGAAGTGACCCTGACTGGCTGGTCAGATAATGTATTTAAAGCCGGATACAATCTGAAACCGTTGGGCGAAGTTGAAACATTCATCAATGACAATAAGCATTTACCAGGTGTTCCAAGCGAAGCAGAAGTACTTCAGAAAGGAACCAACCTTGGTGAAATGGATGCTGTGTTATTGCAGAAGATTGAAGAACTTACGCTCTATGTTATTAATCTGAAGAAACAAAATGATAATTTGAACGCTCAGATTCAGGAATTGAAACAAAAATAATTTTTAAACAATAATAAAAAACCAACCATTTCTGACAAATGAAATGGTTGGTTTTTTTTATTTCCCCAAGAAGAAAGATTATCGTTAGATTTCTATTACTCCCATTGGAAATCTCCTCCTAACAATTCGGACAGCTTATTGTTTTCATCCTTGAAATACTTGTTAAGAGAAATCCTTGTTTCTTCTAACATCGGAGAATAAGTATTCGTATTGTCAGGACTGAGGTCTAACGGAAACCTTGAATTAATATCTAAAAACTTGTACACTTTGAGAAGTTCATTCTGGGGATTCTCAAAAAAACTTTCACTCTTTATAATTAGAAACTGATCGATAGGAAAATATTTAAACCATTCCGTCAACTGCTGATAATACATCCCTCTGGATAGGTAAGACAATCTCTGATGGTTGTAGCTAACATACCCAGGGTTGGAAATAATCTTTTCCAATTCCCCATTTAACCGATCTTTCTCTGCTGCAATGGCCTCTTCAAAAGTTGGCAAAGGGTCTACCTTTCGCTTTGACTGCATCATATAATGTGAATAGGCTCTGTCGACCGGATTTCTTAACAATACAATAATCTTTACTTCCGGGCAATGCTGAAAAACTCTTTGTGCGGCAAGTGGGTGAAACAGATAATAAGGAGAGGCTTCTCCGGTTTTTTTATTGCTATGAATCCATTTTAAAGGAAAATGACTTCTATACCAATTAAGACTGTTTAGGTAATTGCAATCAAAAAAATGGATCTCCTTTTTAATAGAAAGCTTTAGCTGCGGATGCTGCTCTAGATATGAAAACATTGATGATGTACCCCCTTTTTGCGCACCAATGATGATAAAATCAGGCAGCCGCCGTAAGGAGGAAGTAATTACCCTGAATTGATTATTTATCGTTTGTTTCATTCGTTTCAACCGTTCACTTATAAAATCCTGTGAAAGATTGACGGATTATATCCTTCATAGAGTTGATGCTTTGAAATGAAATTTTTGGGGTAGAATATTCTCAATGTCCTTGTCCGCTCATAGTTCTCATCTACAATCCTCAAGGCCTGATTTTCGTTCCCGCACCAACAGGTTGACACCGGACAAATAGTATCCTTGTGTTGGAATCCAATGGTTCCATGAAGAAGATTTCCAATACTGTTTTTTATATTACCGCAAGGGAATATATCCCCTTTGTGATTAATGTAGATGTAGTTATGACCGGCTGAACAAATCATTCCTTTTGTTTCACACCCTTCAAGCAACATCATATAACTATGTGGCGTATCCCAAAGCTCTTTCAATACTGCAAGTTCAGCGAAAGTATAGTCCTGTGGAAACTCCCTTGAAGAATCTGTACCATCCTTCCCCACAAGGTTACCAATTAATCCATTCATAATTAATGGAACACCTAATTGGCTACATCTCAGCTTATATTCTTTGATCATTTCTATTCTTTGGGGTATTGCCACAAGGCCGACAAAGATAAGAGCTCCTTTTTCCTTGATCTTCCTCACTTTTTCAAAGAAACCATCGATATCCTTAATAACTGTGTCATGGAGTGTACACCCTATACCTAACTTTCCGGTGTCAAGAGAATCTAAAAAAGGTTCTATAACCCGCGACCAGCTTGCTACAAGGTTTGTTGAAAAGCTGACACCAAAAATATTACTGTTACTGTTACAAATATCAATAATTCCATTCAGTATCTCTTGAGATGTAAAAGGCTCACCTCCCACTCCAATACGTAAACAGGTTCGATAAGGTAGAACTTTAAGTTTTTCGATGATACTCCTGTAATTTGTGTTATCAAAAAGATTATCTTTATCTTTCCAGTGTGCAATGCAATAAGGACAATCCAGATTGCAACTGTGATATTCTATCTGATACCGGACTCCAAGGTATGGAAGGATGGTTTCTGAATTCATATGGTGGTATATTTGTTTTTTATATGGCAAAAATAGATATTATCAGGAATTATTAACACAACAAAGGCAAACTGTGATAAAAAAAGTTTCAACTCATCGTTTATACTAAATTTGTGTCAGGGGAATGAGAATATCTAAACAAAATCAATTAAACCATTTCATGATTGATTCAAAAAAGATCCCGCAGATTTCCAGGTTGATTTTTTACGGTTTAAGCATCCTGCTTTTCGTTTTTTTTCTATTTATCATTTATGGAAACGTATTTTCAAAGGGAGTATGTCATGCAGATGATGCCTACATTTCTATCGGCGCAAAAAACCTGGCATTTGGCTATGGATATTCCACCTCCCTGACACCAGATGGATCGAATGGTTTAACTTATTTCTCTTTTGGTTTTACTACAGGTCCGACATTAAGTCTACCAGCTGCTTTGCTGATCCGGCTGGCGGGGAATAAACCATGGGTCCCGGGTTTTACTACAGCGACTATTAACTTACTATTGTTGGTGCTAATTTTTGTTGTAGTCCGAAAAAAGGTGGGGTTTTCTAATGCTTTGTTCTATTTATTATTGTCATTATTCCTGCTTTATTGCCTTACCGCAGGTAAGCATTTCGCCCAATGGTATTCACTTCTTGGGGAAATACCGGCAGCTTTATTATGTATCTTGGGTGTGCTGATATTGGCTGCCTCCCCTGATAATCGTTCATCAATTTTGCTTTGTTGCTTTGCCTTTGGTTTGGCATTTATGGCAAAAATGCTTTCTGTCCTGGGTTTTATTCCGATATTGGTATGGTTGATAGTCAGGTTAATCAAAAAGAAAAACGATCGAAAGAAGCTCATAATCAATTATGTTCTGGGAATCTTCCTGTTTCTTGCTCCATTTATTCTTTTTGATCTTTATAAATTATCAGTTCTGGGGATCGACGCCTATATTAAAAACTATCATGATTTTCTTATTTTTTTTAAAGGAGTATCCTCATCGCATGGAATAGGTCAGACATCATCGACGTTCGGGCCTTTTACTTTGAACTCATACCCTTTGCTTCGTTTTGCAGAATTCAGTGACCACTTTGGATTTTCGCTATTAAGTTTGATTTTAGTTACATTATTAATCGGTATTTTAATCTATTTCAACAGAAAAGATAATTATGTTCATACTATTTTTATTTTGCTTTTGGGCGGATCGTTTTTTCATCTGTTCTGGTGGGCCTGCATGTCAAATGGGCGCCCCAGGTATGCACTGATCGGCCTTTTTCTTTATTTTACAGCAATTTCTTGTGTCCTGCTCCTTAATTCCTCCCGCATATTTAAATTTTCTATCCTTATCGTTCTGATTTTTGTTTTTATGAGCAGTTACAAAAGGCTGATTAATCCGGTTGTTGAAGCAATAAAATATCATTACACTTATACTCCTTACGAACAGAATCTTTTTAAAACCGTTGACTTTCTTAAAAAACAGGAACAAAAACGACCTTTCATTTATACCTGGTCAGCCACGATTGCTGATATTGATTATTCACTTCCAACAGTTGGAAACTTTAAACGTATGGATAATCTGGAAGAGGGTGATTTTCAAAGAGAACTAATTTTAGTAAAAAACGCAAGATGGGAAAATCCAGGTGACTCGCCCAAATTTAAATCACAGGAAAGCAGGTTCGATGAAGTATTATTCGATGCCCCACCATTCCAGGTTGCACGATACAGAAATCGCCCGACAGTATTAAAGACTGACATTCCTATCGACTTTTCTGAAAAAGGTAATTCGGATGAATATATAACTTTCGGATGGGGAAGGCAGGAGCCAACCTGTCGGTGGACAACAAGATCCCGCTCAGGTTTGAGTATGAAATTTTCCAATAAACCGGGTGATGATCTCGTATTCCGTTTACTTGGTTATGGCTTTTTAGGAAATGGAAAGATCAATTCCCAGTTCGTGAATGTCCTGTTCAACAATAAAAGTCTGATCCGGTGGAAGGTGGACAGTGAAAAATGGTATGAAGTAACGATTCCTTCTCAATTCATCAATGATAGCTTGAATAACATGATCTTTGAAATATCCAATCCTTTGTCTCCGGCTGATTGTAACTATAATTCCGATACGAGAACGATTGGGATAGCCGTAAAAATGATCACAGTCAATGAGAAACAGCAGAGAAAGAATTAACTGACCTTGAATCCGCAAGATTGCAGAAAAGAAAGATCATGCTCTTTTACCCAATTCAGCTCCTTATCATGAAATCGGCCAGTAGAGAGAGGTATTTTTGGCAGGGATATTAGCAGGTCTACTTTCCTTTGTTCATGTACCAATCCGAGGAAGGATAATAAATTTGCAATTCCCAACTCAGGTTGTGCACACAATTGATCAAAATTTACAACCAGGAAACGATCCTTTCCGAGACGCTCTCCAATTTTTAAAACAGATTTGTTTGCTTCTACCCAATAACGGAAGGAGGCTTCCGGGATATCTTCATTCCGGGAAGGTAATTGAACTCCAAACATTGGTCCCCAATTGAATAACTGCTGCTGATTGGAACTGAATGCCATATCCAGCCCATGCCGGATCGTATGAATGTATTTGAAGCCGGGAAAATATTCATTCATTACCCCGATAAGTAAATGTGAATTCGGTTCTTTCCAACCCCATCCGGTATAATCCTGAATATCACCCACGAATGGTTCAAACATTCTTTTTATCCGCTCCATCGGCCATCTTCCAGATCCATCCTTTTCTTGGTTATGCCCATGAAGTGACATAGAGATGCAGGCGTTGACCAAATAGAAATATTCCGGAACCGATAAACTGCCCGAACGGACCATTTTCTTTTCAAGAATACTTAACCCATTGAAAAGCACACGTCTATTATTCCGATGTTTATAGAACCATTTACGCCGTTTGAATAAGAGAGTGTAGGCAAGGTTATCAAGCGACCCGTTCAGGTCATTGCCCAGATAAAAGTTCAACTCCCTTAAAATCTCGGCGATCACTCTTGTTCCGCTGCCACCAATGCCACCAATGACAATTGGTCCAGCTATTTTATTTCTGTTTTCAAGAAAGGGCTTGTTTTGATCTTTGATTATCATTTGCTAGTAATGATAGCCCAAAGATAGTGAGTTTGCTTTTATAATAAATTAGAAAATTAATCAATGGATCTTGATATTAATAACAATTTACTTTTTAATAACTTTGCAACATTAAAAAAACGATCAAGTGGAGACCAGAACCCACTAAAAAAACGGGACGAAATCACAAAAGCCATGTGGTTAAAACAAAAAAATTATTGCACTATGAAAAAATTATTTGTTACACAATCAAAAATTATCAGAAACAGCAAATTGATTGCTTTTCTATTATTTGAAACAATGCTGATATATAGCTGTTCAGGTAAAGAAGGCAACACGGGGACGAATAATTCAGTTGGGAGTAATTCCAATGGAGTGGTTGGTGCAATATTTTGGGCTCCAAGAGTTGAAATTGCCGGCACAATTTATAACCCGGAATACTACTTTTTTTACAGAGAAGATTCCTGTTTTATCATATACGGTGGTACTACTAGTGGTTTCATAAAAGCATACACAAAAAATGAAAAAAGTATAACTATCAGACTTGGAGGAGCAAATGGGGATTTAAAATATCAACTATTAGGAAATCAGGTTCTTATGAATAATGGAAGATCATTCTTCAGAGTTGATAATTTTTCCTCCGCATTTCAGGGCAATAGATAAACCTTAATCTGCGCTTCCAGGAATACAAATCAATCGGAGAAATATTCCGGGAGGTCCAACTTCAATTGATGTTTAGCAAGCACAATCTAAATAGTTATGCTTGAAATTAATTATTATTAAAGAATAAAGAAATCATCTATTAGAATATCCTGATACAAAACACTTACACATCAAAGACCATCTTTGAGGTGTAAGTGTTTTGATAAATTTCCAAATTATTTGAACCCTTTCATGATCGGATTACAAAAGAACACTCAGATAGCAAGATTGATTTTTTACGGTTTAAGCATCCTGCTCTTCGTTTTTTTTCTATTTGTTATCTATGGAAACGTTTTTTCAAAGGGGGTATGTCATGCGGATGATGCCTACATTTCTATCGGCGCAAAAAACCTGGCATTTGGTTATGGATATTCCTCTTCAATAGAAGGATCATTTGGTTTGACTTATTTTCCTGCCGCTTTTACAACAGGTCCCACATTAAGTCTACCAGCTGCTTTGCTGATCCGGCTGGTGGGGAATAAACCATGGGTCCCGGGTTTTACTACAGCGACTATTAACTTGCTATTATTGGTGCTGATTTTCCTTTCAATCCGAAAAAAGGCAGAGACTTCCACTGTTTTGATCTATTTCTGGTTGATATTTTTTCTGTTATATAACCTTACCGCAGGTATGCATTTTTCCCAATGGTCTGCACTTTTTGGGGAAATCCCGGCAGCTTTATTATGTATCTTGGGTGTGATGATATTGGCTGCCTCCCCTGATAATCGTTCATCAATTTTGCTTTGTTGCTTTGCCTTTGGTTTGGCATTTATGGCAAAAATACTCTCTGTACTTGGCTTTATACCCGTATTACTATGGTTCATGGCCAGGTTGCTCAAACAGAAAAACGATCGAAAGAAGCTCATAATCAATTATGTTCTGGGAATTTTCCTGTTTCTTGCACCATTTATTCTTTTTGATCTTTATAAATTATCAGTTCTGGGGATCGACGCCTATATTAAAAACTATCACGATTTTCTAATTTATTTTAAAGAACAATCCTCATCGCATGGAATAGGTCAGACATTATCGACGGTCGGGCCTTTTACTTTGAACTCATCTCTTTTGCTTCGTTTCGCAGCCTTCAATTACCACTTTGCATTTTCGCTTTTAAGCTTGATTTTAGCTACCTTATTAATCGGTATTTTAATCTATTTCAACAGAAAAGATAAATATGTTTGTACTATTTTTCTTTTACTTTTGGGCGGATCGCTTCTTCATCTGTTCTGGTGGACCTGCATGTCAAATGGGCGTCCCAGGTATGCACTGATTGGACTTTTTCTTTATTTTACAGCAATTTCTTCTGTCCTGCTCCTTAATTCCTCCCGCATATTTAAATTTTCTATCCTTATCGTTCTCATTTTTGTTTTCATTAGTAATTTCAAAAAGTTAATAAATCCGATTAATGATGTAGTAAACTACCATTACGCTTACACTCCCTATGAGAAGAATCTGTTAAAAACCGTTGACTTTCTTAAAAAACAGGAACAAAAACGACCCTTCATTTTTACCTGGTGGGCCACGATTGCTGATGTTGATTATTCTCTTCCAACAGTTGGAAACTTTAAAAGCATGGATTATCTGGAAGAAGGTGATTTTAAGAGAGAACTGATTTTAGTAAAAAACGCAAGATGGGAAAATCCATATTACTCGCCCAAATTTAAATCACAGGAAAGCAGGTTCGATGAAGTATTATTCGATGCCCCACCATTCCAGGTTGCACGATACAGAAATCGCCCAACAGTATTAAAGACTGACATTCCTATCGACTTTTCCGAGAAAGGCACTTCAGGTGATTATATCACTTTCGGATGGGGCATGCAGGAGCCAACCTGCCGGTGGACGACCAGATCCCGCTCAGGTTTGAGAATGAAATTTTCCAATAAACCGGGTGACGATCTTGTATTCCGTTTACTTGGTTTTGGCTTTTTAGGAAATGGAAAGATCAATTCCCAGTTCGTGAATGTCCTGTTCAACAATAAAAGTCTGATCCGGTGGAAGGTGGACAGCGAAAAATGGTATGAAGTAACGATTCCTTCTCAATTCATCAATGATAGCTTGAATAACATGATCTTTGAAATATCCAATCCTTTGTCTCCGGCTGATTGTAACTTTAATTCCGATACGAGAACGATTGGGATAGCGGTTAAAATAATAACTTTTAGCAAAAGAGAAAGTTCAAATGAAAAACAGAAAACAATCTTTTCCAAGGAGCTTACATACTGAGTATCATTTACTAAAACTTGCGGTAATAAATAATGATTGAGTGATGTTTCTGAATAATGGGATTTTTTCCAGAATATTACCTAGAAACAATAAAGGCTTAACTAACAAATAAGGGGTTCCGGGAATTAAAAAGTCTTTATACTCAATTTCAATATTTTTAAATCCTGCATTTATAAGTTTATTATTGATGTATTTTTTTGTAAATGCTTTTTCAGTAGGCTCCAAATTAGCCATTCTGCGAAAAAGTGGAATAGTATTAAAGATTAAATAGCAATATGGATTTAGAAGATTTGGTTCTAAAAAAATTATTTTGCCTTCACTTTTTAGCAACTTTTTTAAATTAGTTAAGGCTTTATCTAAATCATAGTACAAATGATGAAGGATCCCATTTCCAATTATATAATCAAATTTTTTATCTTTTAGTACCTCTGGGTAATTAAAATCAAGTAAAATAAATTGCAAATTCTTCATTTCATATTTTTTACTTGCTCTCTTTATGAAGGTCTCACATATGTCTGCTCCAAGCACAATATTATTTGGATATTGCGCTAATAGAAAAGAAATATCGCCTAATCCACAACCAATTTCCAGAATTTCATTCTCCCTGTTTTGATTCATTCGGCCAAGAATATAATCACTTCGCCGTTTTGTCCTGATAGACATTGTCCTTGAAGGCCTATATCCCTGGTTATATCCTTTATTATCTTTGATACTGGACATGAGAAATTGCTTATACCTTTATTTTACACAATAAATAACTATTTGAGCACTGAGGTATTTGTTGATTATTGGGACTTTTTCAAGAAAAGGTTGAAATAATAAAATCATTTTGGCTATTGAAGTTGGGAAAAAAACGGGGACAAAACCAATATAATTTATAGAAACTATTTTCCAACCATTTGTTGTACACCATTTGGATAACTTGCTTGTTGTGAATGATTGCTCTTCATGTTCAATATGATACTTTGAAAATCGTTCAAATAATTTTAAAATGAAATTATTACCATTTGGTTCAAGAATTAATAATGTGGTAGAAAATAAGCTGGATTTCTTAATCGCCAATTCTATGTCCGGGAGATGATGTAAAACGCCACGGAAAATCGCTAAATCAAAGTTTAACCCTGTAAAAAAACCATCTTCATAGATATTCGAACAAAAAAAATGAATGTTATCGTATCTCTCTTTTGCGATATGAACAGCACTTTCAACCGGATCAATTCCTGTAACTTCAATATTGGGTTTGTTTTTTTTTATTTCATTTGAATAAGTCCCATCACCACAACCAATGTCAATAATTGTTTTTGTCCCTTCAGGGATTGTTTGGTTTATGGCATCCGTCATCCTTTTATTAGCGACAATAGAAGAATATTTTGCATTTGTACTGTATTTATAACCAAGATTATCGTCAATATCACGACCAAATACGGTAACATTTTTTTTTAATTCAACCATTTTTTTCATTTATTTTGAAAATCAATTGTTTCAATTTCGTTTCATCAGAATATGTCTTTCCATTATAAATAATTTTACTCCTGATAAACTTGGGTCTATTTTTTACTTCTTCTGTAACCTTGCCCAGGTAATCACCTATAACGCTTATAGAAACTAATTGTATGCCTCCTAAACCTAACATAATTAAAACTATTGTGGGGATCCCCTTTGCATTATCTGGTGAGTTGATAAAATAACTAATAATGTAAAATAGACTAAGACCAATTGTAGTTAAAAATATAATAAAACCAAGTGTTTGAATATATTGAAGCGGTTTTATACTAAAAGAAAAAATTCCTTTTTTTGCCCACCAAAAGTTTTTTGACAATGAATTTGTACTCTTGCCATAAAGTCTCTCTGGTCTTAAATACGGTATACCAATTTGCTTAAATCCCACCCAGGCTCTTAACCCGCGTAAAAAGATATCTTTTTCAGTAAATCTCAATAAATATTGGATGACTTTTCTATCAATTAAAGAAAAATCACCTGCATCGACTGGAATCGCAATTTCAGATAACTTACGGAATATTCTGTAAAACAATTTATATAGTAGCTGCATATAAAACGGAGCCTCACGATTAACTCGTTTTCCATAAACCACATCGAACCCTTCTTCCCATTTCGAGATAAAGTCAACGATTACTTCCGGTGGATCCTGTCCATCCCCATCCAATAAAACAACAGCATCCCCAGATGCTATTTCCATTCCACTGATAAATGCCGATTGTGAACCAAAATTTCTGGAATGCGAGATGCCAATAACATGGTCATCTTTTAGGCATAGTTGGTAAATTACTTTTTCATCCTCATAAGGGCTGCAATCATTGACAAAAATAATTTCGTAATCATATGAACTCTTTTGAAAAACTGCGGTTAACCTTTCAAATAAAACCGGAATTGATTGTTCGTCTTTATAACACGCAAGGATTGCGGAAATTTTCTTTTCTTTAAGCGGAACAGATACATATTTAAGCTTGGTTTCAGCTTCTCTTTCCCATGCTGCTGTCAGCCTAAGGCCGTCCTTAAATTGCGTTTTATACTGCCATTCTATCAGCTTCTTTGCCAATTCAGGATTTCCGTACCATTGGGCCATATCCCATTTTCGATTGGCCATGGATCCAAAATCCGGATCCTCTTTGATTTTAAAGACTTCTTTTGCAATTTTTGCAACATCTTCTAATGTCGTGTTGACCCCTGAAGCGATGTTCAGGGAAATTCCCGGGTCATTCTTACATGCAATCGTTGCTGCTTTCACTAATGCGTTTGTGCAATCATCGATATAAATAAAATCACGGGAAATTTCTTTATTCACAAGATGAGGGTATCTGCCTTTCAAGCCATTAGTGATGAGCGTAGGGATTAATCTGTCGCGTTCTTCCCAAGGCCCATAAACTGAGTATAAGCGCAAATTGACACAAGGAAAATTATGTACTCTTCCATAATATTTAATTAGATATCCAGCGCTAACCTTAGTCACGGCATAATCGCTATTTGGAATCCGTTCAGAGGACTCATCCGAAAAATTGCAATTGAGCCCATACTCAGAAGAGGAACCAGCTTGCACGAAAGCGCTACATCCCGTTTCCGATAAGGCCCGGATAAGGTTTAATACTCCTATATAATTTGTCTGATGTATTTTTTCCGTATCTGCCTGTCTGGCATAGGATCCATAAGCTGCTAAATTAAAAACAGTTTGTGGCCTAAAATCATTTATAGTTTTTTTAACTTGTTCATAGTCTGTTATATCTATATTAATAAATCTATTAGCGTCAACCATTGAAAGTCGCCATGATTTTTGCGGATTTCTGGAACATGCAAAAACATCATTACGCAATTGGTTCAATGCAAAAAAAAGGTTAGAGCCAATAAATCCTGATGCGCCTATAATTAGAATAGGCCCCGATAGTTTCATTGCTTCTTCAATTTCCTCAGATTTCCAGGTATTTTTATATAATATTGAATCCATCATATTATATTTATTTTAAAAGTGTTTTAATATCGACAGCTAGAGATTGTGAATCTAAACCACTCAGCTTTTGATGATAATTCTGGCTTCCATACAACCCATTTGGATAGCCTAAAGCAAATCTGTGGATAAATTGGCAGTTTAATTGATGTTTTACCATAAATAAAGCAATGTTTTCCCCTAAACCACCTCTGCTAACATGTTCTTCAATAACTAAAAGCTTTTTGGTCCGCTGAAGACTTAACATTAATGCCTCAGATAATTCAGTTAATGGCATTTTACTGACAACAAACAGGTCGGCAATAGTGTGATTCGCGAGTTCTTCAAGGGCTTTCCATACATTTAGCACCACCGGGCCAAGACAAACGATGGTAAGTTCCTCACCTGAGGCTAATTTACGGATCGCAGAAAATTCCCGTACGAAAATAGCAGGTGGAACAATACCAAATCCCAACCTCAAATAGGAAGGTCCCTTGTATTGTAACATAGAATGAACAGTTCCATAAACATCTTCATTGCAATATGGAATAAAACATTGAAAATTCTGGAAAGAGGAAATTACAGCAATATCTTCCAACGCATGATGTGTGGCCCCCATAATCCCATAACCATACCCACCTCCATTCCCGACAATTTTCACATTCATGTTATGTAACCCAACGTCCAAACGTATTTGCTCAGCTGCTCTGAAAACAGCAAATGGAGCAATACTATAACAAAATGGTATGAGACCTTCGGAAGCCAACCCAGCCGCAAGAGAGATCATATTCTGTTCAGATACGCCTACATTAATAAACCGACTTCCCATAATGTCTCTGACACCCTCTAATGCCATAAAACCAAGATCACCTGTAAGAAAAATAATCCGGGAATCGACTCTTACTATTTTTTCAATCGTCTTTGAAAATTCTTCACGCATCAGATGGTAATTTGTTTTATTGCCTGGAAATATTGTTCATCACTCATTGGTAAATAATGCCATTCCATCTTATTCTCCATGAATGATACTCCGCTGCCTTTAAGGGTTTTTGCAATAATACATTTTGGCCTGGGGTTATCAAATTTGATAGATTGGAATACCTTTTGTAAACATTCCAGGTCATTTCCATTTTCCCCTATATAAACATCAAAATTAAAAGATTCCCATTTGCTTTTCAAGGGAGCCATTTCAATCACTTCGTGTGTTTTTCCAAATCCTTGAAGTTCATTATTATCAATGATTACAATGAGATTATTTAACTTGTGATGCCCGGCAAACAACGCTGCCTCCCAAGTTGATCCTTCATTGCAATCTCCATCTGACAGGAGACAATAAACCTTGCTGTTTTTTTCGGTAAAACGCGTAGATAAAGCAATTCCGCTGGCAAGGGATAAACCATGGCCCAAACTTCCTGTCCCAAAAACGATACCGTTCACTTTCCCAGTACAGGGAGGATGAGCTGCCAGGTTAGTGCCATCCTCATAGAAAGTTTCTAGTTCTTCGAGTGATATTTTTCCTGTCGCTGCAAGAACAACATATAATCCCAAAGCTGCGTGACCTTTTGATAGAATAAAATGGTCATTGTCACTCATCTGTCTGAAATACAAAAAGATTAATATATCAAGGCAAGAGAGAGAAGAGGCGATATGCCCTGCGTTTGCTTTTTTAGATAACCGCAGGATATTTAAAAGACACTCTTTTTTATATGTTTCTAATTCTTTCATTTTCCATTCCTGATTGGGCCATATATATAGTAAAACAACACGAAGAGAGGAAAAAATAAGAAAAGGAAAATTGAGCTGGAAAAAATCATTTATCTACAAAGATCAAGTTGTGAATTTCTTGGATTAATTGTCAAATGTATTATTTATTTTAATACCTTTACCATGTCACTTTGTCTTTTCCTTTATTGCCTTAATTGATTTGTAGATGATAGGAAACTGCTTCCTCAAGCATATGTAATTTTAAAAAAAATAATATGATATTCGACCGATTAATCTGGCAAAATGACCGGATGCTTTATGAAGAACTTATTTTTCGATTTGAACAGGTTCACTCTGATAATCCTGAACAAGAGTTTTTTAACTTTCAAAAAGAAAAAGGGATTGTTGACAAGTACCAGGAATTTTTTCAACGACGACAGGATTTTCATCCGAAAAGTATTTTTGAGCTAGGCATCTTTGATGGTGGAAGTGTTGCATTCTGGTTTGAGCTTTTTAAGCCCAATAAGCACATTGCTATTGATTTGTTTGATCACCAGGATAGTAAATATTTTAAAAAATATGTTACGTCGCGGGGATTAAGTGAGAAGATAAAGACATTTTGGAAAACGGATCAATCAGATAAAGAAACCCTTCGTAAAATTGCCGTTACAGAATTTACTGATCCCCTTGATCTGGTTATTGATGACGCTTCTCATTTATATGGGCCAACCAGAGCAAGTTTTGAGACACTTTTCCCCATGATGAAACCAGGGGGATTATACGTTATTGAGGATTGGGCATGGGGACATTGGCCTGAATTTATTGCTAAACAGCATCCATGGTCGACTCTCGAATCACCTACAAAGCTAATCACAAAATTAATGGAAGCGGCTGGTACATCTGGTACTTTAGTTTCAAATCTTACAATCAATAAAGGGTTTGTTGTTGTCGAGAGAGGTGTAGACTCAATTCCCGATTTCACCAGCTTCAATATTGACAATTATATTGTCAAGCGTCCAAATTTAATCTGACCCTGAATCTTCTATTGAATTGTTGATCTGAAAAACCCTTGAATCCCACCTTCATTTTAATTGCCGGGGTCTATGGACCAGGAACCTTACAAATGTATTATTTTTTTAATTGTTTTAACATGTTAACTTGGCTGGCTTTTTTACTTTAATTGCCTATCTCGGTCGAAATATTGATTAATTTTATTTTTCAAACTTTGAGCTTAATCTTGATTCAACAAAAGAAATTGTTGTTATGCACTCAAAAAAGTTTTTCAATTATGCTCACTCATTTTCTCCTTCAGAATGGTTGAATAAATTAATCCGGAGTGTTGAGAAAAATGTAATTGATGGTGTCCACTTTCCTTCCTTTCCAGACGCTTCAATACAGGAGGGTTTTGTAGGTTCATCAAATAAAAATGCGCTGGTTGATGCGTCCCTTTTTTACAACATTGTTAAATCAAATCTCGACCTTTTGAATTGTCCACTTTCAAAGGATAGTAAGATTATGGATTTTGGCTGCGGTTGGGGAAGAATTGGCAGACTCTTTTACAGAGATGTTTACCAGGAAAATCTATATCTTGTGGACTCATGGCAGATGATAATAGATATATGCAAAGAAACCGGCGTTTATGGTCAACTATTAAAAACTGATCTCCTGCCTCCAAGTATTTTTCGTGATAATCAATTTGATTTGATCTATGCTTTTTCAGTATTTTCCCATCTTTCAGAAAAGGCTGCAAATGCCTGGATTACTGAGTTTCAACGTATCCTGAAACCCGGTGGACATGCAATAGTAACCATACAGGGCCGTTCCTTTATTGATTTTTGTAAAAAACTCCGGATGGGAAATCCAAGAAATACCTGGGAGGAGAGTCTTGCAAATTCTTTTATTAATGAAGCTGATGCCTATAAAGTCTATGATAACGGAGGTTTTTTGTATGTACCCAGCGGCGGTGGACCGGAGTTACCTCCTGATATTTATGGAGACGCCGTAGTATCTAAAGGATACATCAAAAAAAATTGGACAAGGAATTTAAAATTGATTGATTTTGTGGATGATAGAACACAACTTTCTCAGGCTTATGTAATTTTAGAAAAATAATATGATATTCGACCAATTAATCTGGCAATCTGACCGGATGCTATTAAACAATCTGGTTTTCCGACTTGAACACTACCGGTCGGAAAATTGGGATGGTGGAGACCATTTCAGTTTTTATAAGATCAAAAGTCTTGTTGATGAGTATGAACATTATCTGAAGCGCCGGGCTGATTTTTCCCCGAAACACATCATAGAACTTGGAACCTATGATGGGGGCAGCATCGTATTCTGGTTTGAACTGTTTAAACCACAAAAACATATCGGGATCGACCTGGAAGACAGGAAGGATAGTCCGTATTTCAGGAAATACCTTGAAGAAAACGATCTTATAGGGAAAATAACCACCTACTGGAATACCGATCAGACTGACAAAACCACACTCAGGGAAATCGTCTCCGATGAATTAAATGGTTACCTGGATTGTGTGATCGATGATGCCTCTCACCTTTATCAACCAACCAAAACAAGTTTTGAAACACTGTTTCCATTAATGGCGCCCGGAGGATTATACATCATTGAAGATTGGGCATGGGGCCACTGGCCGCAATTCATTACACCTGATCATATTTGGGCTTCACAGATCCCTCCTACCAGGTTGGTTAATGAACTTGTAGAAGCCACAGGTACATCGAAACTAATCTCAAATATTACGGTCTATCAGGGATTCATTTCTGTTGAACGGGGGCCAAAGAAAATTACTGATCCGGTCAATTTTTTATTGCAAAATTATATTATAAAGAAAGAATACTAATGGAACCAGTTTTCGTGGTTTTGTTAAACGTCGAGATTTAATTTAAACATGGATTTATTAGTGAGCCTATAAATTGGTTTCTAATAAATCAGAAAAGGTTGATTATTTATTTTTCAATATCTAACAGCCAGTTTTTTATTTCATGCTCCAAATTAAAATTAAACGTAGACTTCAATTTTGAGCCATCAAAAACGGTGTGCCCCGATTCAATTCTTTTTTCTTTTTCAGGCCATTTTATAAACCGTACCCCAGCATTGTACTTTTCAGCAATTAAAGTGGCAATTTCTAATAAACTATAGTCTTCACCTATAAGATTGTAGGTTTCATTTATCGAGTTATTAGAAATAGAGCTATAGATTATCTGATGGCAAATGTCTTCAATATGTGTAAAAGACCTTCTTAATGAGCCATCACCATAAAGCAAAATTTCTGAATGTTTAATCGCCTGGTTTAAGAATAGACCGATTGTGCCGTAAGAGTAATCGTTGTCAAAGATATTCCCATAAGGAATACATATCCGGTAAATTGTATAGTTTATATCAAATGAACATTGAAAAATTTTTAATAGCAATTCACAGGCTAATTTATTGACGGCATAAATTGTTTTAGTTTCCTTATTATCACTTTCTTTTAGGGGATGTTCAGAACCTTTGTATATTAATCTGGTTGAGGGAAACACGATCCTGGGCCGGTATTTTGAATTTTTAATACTTGTTAAAATGTTTAAGAGTCCTAATTCATTAATGGCAATAAACTTCTCATATTGTTCGAAACTAATATGGGTTCCTGTCAGCCCGGCAAAAACAAATACGAAATCAACATTCCAGTCTGTTTCATTCAGGTTGGAAAAGCTTGTAATATCAAGTTTACTGTATTGGATTGAAGGATCCCAGGAATGATCATGAATATCAGAAGCTAATACATGGGCACGCTGCTGAATAAGTGTATGAACCAGATGTCTTGCAATATATCCGTTTGCTCCAAAAACAATGAATTCTTTTCTACTTAAGTCCATGGTCATTCGTTTACGATTTCCTGACAATTTCTTTAAGTATATAAGTGGGTCGCCTTTTAATCGTTTCAAATATTTTGCCTATGTAAACCCCGAAAAGGCCCAGAATCATAATCGTAATTCCAAATAGAAACCAAATAGACAAAAAGACACTAAGCCATCCGCTTACTTCACGCCCAATAACAATGTATCTGATAACTAATACCAAGGCTATTGAGAAGCTGAAGAGGACCAATGAAATTCCTAATTTTAAAATGAGCCTTAACGGTTTGTCAGAGAATGCGACAATGGTAGCAAATGCCAAACGTAGACGTTTCCTGTATGAATAGGAAGAGCTTTTACTGTCTTTTCTTACTGCATGTTTAATCGGAAGTTTTATTGTCTGAAACCCGATCCATTGGTTCAGCATTGGATAATATCGGTAATAATCTCCCATTTGCGCCATGGCGTCAACAACTTTTCTGTTGTAAAAGATGAAGTTCGCTATAGAATGATCCTGCTTGGTTTCTGTTAAATAACCCAGTATTTTATAAAACAGGTTTGATGATAGTTTCTTTAGTAATCCATCTTGCCTTTCCATCCTACTGGCAAAAACGATATCGTAACCTTCTTGTGCTTTGCTATAAAGCTGAACGATATTTTCCGGTTCATCCTGCAGATCGCAATCAAGTGTTACAATATAGTCACCTGTGGAATAATCAAATCCGGCATTTAAAGCGTTCTGCTGTCCGAAATTCCTGCTCAGACTTAATCCAACTATCTTTTCATTGGTTTCTGCGAGTCGTTTTATGACTTCCCAGCTATTGTCAGGACTATTATCTTCAACAAGGATTATCTCAAAGTTGGTGGAGATTTTCGATACTGATTCCTCAATTCTTGATACCAATTCCGGAATGAGGCTTGCAGCACCATATATCGGACTAATTATTGAAATTTTCACGTTATCTATATTTAACATTTGCTATGATCCCGAATCAAATCGAGTGAACGGCTTTGTAAAAGAATTTCCCTGTAATGTTTTTCCCGAAGTTCGTCATTTTCTATTAAACCATAAAATTCCTCAAAAGCATGTATAAAGTGATTGTCGGGCTCGGCCTGGATTGTAACAACACCGGAGGCATCTTCAACGATGATTTTAGGACTGAAATCATGCGGAGGAGTAAAGGCTCTTTTGACTGAAATCTTTCCTTTTTCACCCCATATTTCATAACAACACTGATAAAAGTTGTCGAATCCAAATGCAACCGAAGCTCCTATTCCCTTTGAATTTGATAAATATGCGCTTCCGTATATATTAGTCCCTCTTTCAACATCCAGAAACAGCGTCGCTGCTTTAACTTCAAATTCCGGTCCCATAATAAAATGGGTCGCCCTTATTGTGTATCCCGCTGCATCCAATAATGCACCTCCGCCTAATGTTTCAGAATACCTGAAGTTATCAGGCTGTAGCGGAGGAAATCCGAAAGAGCTAAAAAAATGGAGGGGGGTACCAATTACTCCATCTTTGAGAAGCTTGAATACAATCGAGTGTTGAGAATGGTAAAGGAACATGTAGCCTTCCATCAGACCTAAACCAAATGCCCTTGCATTTTTTACCATGTCCTGAGCCTCCTGATAGGAATAAGCCATGGATTTTTCGGCATACACATGTTTTCCTGCATGTAACGCCTTATTTACCCATTCTTTATGAAGTCCTGTAGGAAGGGGAATGTACAAGGCATCAACTTCTGCACTGTTAATTAATTCATCGTATCCTGTAACCGGAAGACAATTAAATTCATTAGCAAAACATTCTGCTTTTTCATGGGAACGGCTTGCAACATATTTTAATTCAAACTTGTTTCTCAGGGTCTTGATAGCTGGAATAACAGATTTCCTTGCTATATCAGCACATCCCAGAATTCCTATCTTAATTATTTTTTTTGACATCTCATTTATAGATCATCTAAAATGTAACTGCTGCAATCAGACTTCTGGCAGCGATGTTGAAATAATTATTGAATTTGATAAATGTCAAAATTTGATTTAAAGTCATCCAGCAATAGTTTTCCGGGACATCAACCGGAAAATCGTCATTCGCCTCGACTATCATATTTAAATTTTGCTCTTTATAAAATCGTCCTCCCTCTTCACTTTGCATAGCAGAGTACCAAACCTTGTTAGTCCTGACATTTGTCACTTCATCAATAAATGGCACCTTGTATTCATTTTGCCCTGGGCGATAATTCCCGGTTAAACATTGAACTGTCGGGGCAAATTCAAGGATATCGAAATTTCCTGCCTCTATTTTAGCTTGTACTAAAAAGTGATACACCCCATTAATAGGTTTGACTATGAATGCCATAATGCCTTCCTGCGCAGGTTTAATCATGGGTTGGTCCCAGGAAATCACTTCACGATCATCAATTTCAATGTTCACGCCAATGACTTCAAAATACTTTTTTTGATCGTGAACAATCGATACACCATTAAAGTTCCAATTTTTTATATCTTTAAGAGATATATTACTGACTTCAAGGCTATATTTTGCTTTCAAATTTGTTATCCATGATATTATTTGATCAATACTATTTAAATGAAGTTCATGATTCAGGATAGAATTCAATAGATGAAAATTAATTAAATTGGAATCGGTAATCGCAGCGAAATAGCTAAGTGTATCAGTATCATATGAACCATAAGGAATCGCTGAGATTACCGTACGGGTATCCATGTTGACAATATTATCATGCTTGATTAATTCTTTAATCTGGCCAAGGGTGAGCCAGATGAAATTTTCAGGAATAATAATATTTTCAGTTTCATCGACTTCAATTATAATATTTCTGTTACGTTTTCTTAGAAACCGGGCTCCTTGTTCCGACTGTAATTGATCAAGCAATATCTCGGCCTTTTTTTGACCATTGAAATACTCAAGGAATAATGGTGTTTTACCCTTATGTACTCTTGTGTAATTGCTTTTGGTAGCCTGCAATGTTGGTGATAATTGAACAATATTCAGGTTCCCCGGTTCGATTTTAGCCTGTATCAAAAAATGCAAAATCCCATTGATTTTTTTTGTAATAATGCCCAAATAGCCTATTTCAGGTTGATTTATAATAGGTTGCTCCCAGCTATGTACATTATCCCAATTTGTTATAACTCTAATATACTCTATCGAAAAGAATTTGCCACTTTCATGAACAATATTCCCGGATTTCGGATCGAATTTCCATAATCTCATTTTGTTCAGTGGAACTTGCCTTAAAGATGTTTTAGCATTAATATTCCGCTGATTTATCCATGAAAGAACCTGGTCAGTAGGTGTAATAGCAGAATTTTTTGCTAACGCAGATTTAAAAAACTCTATCTCGGTTTGTTTATGACTTATTAACATTTTTTTGTTTAAAAACCTATTCGATTTTTCTAATATACCCCAATTGGTAAACTTCCCGGCCATACATATCCCTGAAATCCTTAATTTTTTCAAATTTAGCATTAAACTTAATTAATTCATCATCACTCCAATCAGGTACTGTGCAAGTAATGCTTGTTGAGCGAATAATTAATCTATTGGATAAATCTTTGATTATATCACTCGTTAATGGTGCTGTATAAAATTCTATTGTGCTGATTTTATGAGAAGAATAATGATTTTCCAGTAGTAAGGGGCGTCCAATTTCCCAATCCGCTATCAAATAAGAATTTGGATGATTTGAGATATACTCCCTTATTGTCGTCAAACTATATGGCTGCCAAATAACTAAATCAAATCCTCTTTTAGCGTCATTCATAGTTGTAACTTGTTTTGAAACAAGAACCTGAATAGAAATTAATACAGCAGATATGCTGATAATAAATAACCAGGCTATTGTTCGTAATTTTATTAAAAATAACCCCTCAATTAAAAGCGCTAATAAGATGGCCGAAAGCAAAAATAAATGATTGCCATGCCAAGCCTGTATCGAATATTTTGTAATAGAATATTGGAGAAAAATAAATAAAGAAATACAGGTCATTGCAATTAACATTCTTACGTACCATGAATGTTTGGGCAGCCTTTTATTACGAAAAAGCACGATAAATAAGATTACTGCAAAGGATAAGAAAATGAACCCGGTTATATTGGTTATCGCTGACCCTGATGGGCTTGAATATGCCAGGGCAAAAACACGCCCACCTATAACATAATCACATAAGTTATGAAATGATCGGATAAAACTTTCATAATATGTTATTTTTTCTCCCGGTTCTGTAGCCATTTTTACCAATGGATTTGATCTGAAATGTACCGTTATATAGATAAAATACATTGACGATAATGCCCAACCGAACAATATTGGCCATGCTCTCAATAAGAATTGCTTCAATGCTTTAATTGAAAACAGATTTCGATTAATGAAAAGATAATAATCAAAAATAAATGCAAGAACAAATGCATTCATGATCCAGATATTTCGTATATGCAAATTGCTTTCTATAAAGGAAAATAGTATAAATAATATACTTATTGAAAGAATTGGCCCACGCTTCAGTATAATAAGAAATATTATTAAATGGAAAATAAAGAATAAGTTATGAAAAGTGGGTTGGTTAATATCAACTTTTGCAAAAAATAACAAATCAGCATTCAGCGAAAATAAAATTAAACTTGAAGCAAGAGCAATCCAAAATTTTTGTTTTGACAGATAAATACACCAGATTATAACGCCAAGGACATATGTTGCTATTGAAAAACAACGAACACTGTAAATATTAAAACCGAAAATATTAAAAACAAAATATGTCATTATTGTCTTAATCGGACCAGAATAGACAAATTCAAATAAACTCAAATGCACTATGTCTTTATATGCCAAATTAATCGCAAACCAGACTTCATCGCCACCGTATTCTGGAACTTTTATGTTAATAATCAGGAAAACAATAGACAATAAAAAAAGGAGGATAGAAAATGAGATGTATAATTTTATGTAATTTTTCCTCATAATAATGCTCCCTAAATATTTGATCATGAGCTTAAGAAAGGCAAATTCGTAAATTAACCACCACGTCTCTTATTCAGGAAAAAACGCGCAGGAGCAAGGATCAATTTTCCGGTTTTCCATGTATAAGAATTAAGTGTGACCGAAAGTTCATTTTCCTTGCCTTTAAGTAATTTTTGAGTATAAGCCATTTCCCGTTCATAGGTGCTCTTCGTATCATCCATTTTCCGGTTAAGTCCATCAATGGTATTGCTATACTCCGATTCCTGTTTCCTTAACTGCTCATAAATCCGGCTAAGTTCCTGTTGTTTTATATCCACAACGTGCTTCATTTCTTCCCTAATTCTTTGAATTTCTGATGACAGTTGAATGACCTCATTTTGCTTGGCTTCAAGCATGAGGTTACTTTGAGATTCATTTTTTCCAATTTGCAAGGTCAATCTTTCAATCTCCCTCTGACCGGATTTTAAAGATTCATTATAAGTTAATTCCTGCCTCGTATTGGTTGCTGATAATGACTCAATTTCCATCTGTTTCGATTCGATAACTAACCGGAATGCTTCTTCATTCTTAGCAATCAGAATTGACATGTTATCGATCTCCTTCCTGCAGAAAGAAATCACCTGGTGATACTCTTCTTCCTTTTTGGAATTGTATGCTTTCAGTTCATCAATTTCATTTAATCGTGACCGGATCAGGTTGTTCAATGTATCAATCTCCTGCCTGTCTTTATTTATCTGTTCCTGAGATTCCAAATTCTTGTCAGAAAGTCCCTGGATAAAATGATTCCGTTCTTGAATTCCGAACCGATATACAGCACAGGCATTGACGATATAGGTCAAATCAAAGAATATTTTTGTCAGTATTTTGGGTGACTCAAGAATATAGGTGATCTCAGAAGTTTCGGATTCAAAGACCAGGGTGCCGTCCGGGTCACTCCATTCAGCATTTGAGTAATGTGGTTGGATTTCAGATTGTATGTTTTTATCATCGGTGATTACTGTTTTGTGAAGGATCATTCCTGTCTTTTGATTGCAAGGATTCAGGATGATCCGGGTCACCTCGGCATCAATGCCGAACTCAATTTTATTGTGTCCGGTATGAATAGACCTTGTGCTGGTTTTCCTTTCCCCCGAAGGAGTTTCGATTTGAAGCAATGCTTCAAATCCATCATCAACACCATGGTATAACCTGTATTCTGAATAAAAATCAGCCCCGATCTTATCAAACTTTTCCTTGAAAGAACTATTGCTATCTTTTCCTTTCAAAGTGCGAATAAGATCGTACAACCGTTTTACCTCAGCCGGTATCTTGTAATTCTCCGGTATATTTTGCCCAGACTGATGTTTCAGCTCCTTTGACACGAATTCATTGATCCGCTTTGAATGTGCAGGAGGAATCTTATATTCCAGGTTGAAATGGCTGAAGATTTTTTTCAGGAATAATAATGGATTTGCGAGAACCTGATCGTACTGAATGAAAATCCTCGGTTGATCCCTGGTATAAAGTTCCGCTTTCAAAGTATGATCCATCCATAAAATGAGGCTCTTTGATAATGAAAGATTATTCCGTTTTTTCAACGATGCCGCTACTTCATAAGGATCCCTGAAATTTATTATGAAATAGGGTTTGATTTTCAACTTGTCAAAAGCCTTCATGTAGAAAGGAAGAAGTACACTGATTCTGGGATCCTTGAAGAGCAACAAAGAGGTTGTATCAAACTCATCCCTGATGATCTCTCCAAAACGATCCATTTGCCCCAAGATCTTATCATCCAGCCACCATTGATCGGGAAGTAAGAGCGTGTCATGCCAGTTTGTATGCATCATTTCGAAAAGCCGGTCATTAAATATCCCGATCTGGCTGTTTTCAAAATAACCTTTGACATTTGCATGATCGGGATTCCATAAGTTTTTCCCAAGATCAAGACCCGTCAGTTTCAGAATACCTGAAACCAGTGAAGTCCCACTACGGTGCATCCCCAAAACAATGATTGCGTCTCTCATACGATTGAAATATTAACAGGGGAATAGCCTGTTTAAGGTTTATGTAACAACTTTTGATTTATTAACCTTAATAATAGGTAAAACAAGGTCTCCTTTTTGTATCGTGATACGATCGGGTAAAATGGAGATGTCTTTTCGTATAACGACTTGTCCTTCGGATTCAAATAAAAATATTTCATTACTATTTTGGGGATATCATTCCCAATTCCGTCGAGACCTCCAGCAGAAGATTTCCCTCCTCCGGCAAATTTGGCAATGGTTTTATCCACATAAAAAAATTCTTTTACGGCATAACATCGGATATTATATTCCCAATCCGCTGCAATAAAGTATTTCCTATTGAAGTATCCTGCTTTTTTGATCACACTGGCCGGATAGAAAATAGCCTGGTGACAGATATTGTTTTTAAAAAGTTTTTCAAGATCAAACCGGCCATCATATAATGTTCCATCTTTTGCCCAGGAAGTATCACCAACCACCAACACATTGCCGTAGATTACATCGTCCCGGTCAAAATGACCTTCATTATACAATTCACTAAAAACGTTATCACTAAATAACAAATCATCGGTGCCAAGAAAATAGACCCAGTCTCCCCTGCTCAGATCAATCCCCTTGTTCATGGCATCATAGATACCTTTGTCTTTATTGCTGAACAGTCTAATATGTGGAAATTTCCCCTGGTAAGATTTTACAATGGATACCGTATCATCTGTTGAAAGCCCGTCAATGATCAGATGCTCAATTGGCCGATAACTCTGGTTTGCAACACACAATATGGCTTTTTCTATGGTTGCAGAAGCGTTATAGGTAGGAGTAATAATGGATATTGTCGGCCGATCCATAATGAAAAGGATTACAAAAGGATTGTTCCAATCATTGTTTTTGTTTTCTCATTTTTATCCTTCCCATACTATACGTATTCATTTTTGTGACTAACGAAATGACTCGTATCATTGGAAGATTAAAATATTTTTTGATAAACCAAGCGAAATAAAATAGCCTGGATAAAGGTACCCCTTTATAATGATAATCGATCACGGATAACAGGTTTTGCAACGCAGCGTTTTTTATCTTCGTATAGTCCCCGGGTTTCTTCTCTTTTAAGTAATTGAAATGATTCAATATCCATTGGATAAATTGAAAATGCCCGACGATCATTTCTGCTTTATGCTGAAATGCAATGAAGGATATGTTATCACCGCTGAATCTCCAGTAGACCAAAGCATCGGGGATAATACAAGACCCATTATCGCTGGAAAAAAGGATGGAGTTTGCCCAATCTGCACCCTGGCCATAAACTGTTTTTACAAACCCTTTATTTTTCTGATATACAGCACGAGAGAAAATATGATCGGGCATGCAGTTGGCTCTTTTCCCGATTAAAAGATGGTAGGCCATCTCTTCAGAAGTCTCGAATGGTGGGACTTCCGGGGCCTTGCTTATCACATCGCCTACTTTGTTGATAACACAAGTATTAAAACTATAGATATCTTTGCTGCCATGAGTCAAAGAAACGATGTTCCAGAATGCTTCCACACCATTCGCATCAACAAGGTCATCATCAGAAAACAACCATATCCACTCTTCATTTTTGATTAAACTGATGCTTCTTTCCCATTGGTCAACGATGTGTTTTGAACCGATATTGGACTCAAACCGGTAATAAGTTATGGGTAATTGCTCCCGATAAGGTAATATCAGTTCTTCAAGATTGTCATTACTGTGATCGTCTCCGATATAGATATGAAAATCCTTGTTCGTCTGTCTTGCAAAGCAATCCAATGTGTCGGCAAAATAAGCTCTTTTATAGGCCGGTATTACAATTGCAAGTTTACTCATGATTCTTTATTTCTTATTTTCTTCTTAAAATTGCAAACAATGGATGAATCACATTAAATACATCAGGAATTATCGGTAAGCAAATTCCGGGTCACCTCCAGGTAGGCTCTCCCCCATTTTTGACAGGGCTCCAGGTGATTTCCTTCTCCCCATTCATTCCACGCATTGATGAAAATAAAATTTTCTTCCTTACTGAATGGCTGAAAGTTTTGAATGATCTCGTTAAGCCAGAAGGCATATTTTTCAGGATCGGAATTAAAAAAGATGGCTGCATCTTTTTTTCTTCTTGCACTGTTGTCCCACATCGGGGTAATTCCGGGATATCGTTTATAGTTGATTTGCTTCGCAGCTTCTATCATACGATGAGCAACTTCGAGGTAATCAAAGAACATGTGTTTATGGAAGGCATTGAGAAAGACCCCCTTTTCCTTCAGGTAATTCCCTATCCTTGTCCGATTTATGGGTGGGGGTAATTTCCACCAATTAGGCTGAAATTCAATGGATGCATCAAATCCAAGTGATTGCGGGTCCACTCCCTGGAGAATATTTTCGAAATAACACAAATAGATCTCCCCTATCCCGAGTTTCATTGCTTCTTCCCGCCATATCTCAAGTGTTTTCGGAATATCCGGTAAAAGCGCCGGTTGATAAATAATAAAAACAGGCTTCCCATCCACGCGGATATAACGTTCATCCTGAAAAATGGCAGATAAAAACCGAATATGTTCCAAATCGTCGCTATGGTTGTACTTTTGTTCTATAAGGATATTCCCTGTTGAACCATCCCAGGCTCGGGTCCAGTCTTCATTTGCCCAGGCAAGACAAAAAGGAAAGTCTGGTTTCTTTGATTTTAATATTTCATCAATGGGAAGATTTAAAAGTCGTTTCCCGTTAAACCAATAATGGTAATAGCAAAAACCATAAAACCCATGTTCTTTTGCCATCGAAGCCTGTTTCTCACGGATCTCCGGGTCCCGCAAATCATAAAAACCAATCTCGGCAGGTAAATGAGGCTGATAATGATTTTTGATCTGAGGTTTGGCTTTTTTCACATTGACCCAATCGGTGAAATCTTTTCCCCACCAAAGGTCATTTTCAAGGATGGGGTGGAATTGCGGAAGGTATATAGCGATTGGACGTAAGGTTTTTACCACGATTTTTAGGTTAGGGTTGATTCGTTGAAATTTTTCTTAATGCACGTGAGGTTGCATTCAGATAAGCATAGCCATAATGACGGTCGGGTTCAAGATAGGCTCCTTCAGCCCATTCATTCCATGCATTGATAAAAATAAGCTGTTGGGATGAAGGGAAATTCTGCTTTGTGTACCTGCCAATCGATTCCAGCCACTCCTGATACAATACGGGTTCTGATCCGTGATATATCACTGAATTCCGAATCCTGGGAGTATTATCCCAATTCGGAAAAATCCCCTTGAATAAACGATATTCAGGCTTTTCCCGTTCAATTGATCCTTTCATCACATCCTGGTAACTGCAAACATATCCCTTAAAATCAGGATCATACAACTTAACACGATCCCTGATGGAAATATTCCTTGAGCGGTGGGGTGGAAATTCAGCCGCAGCATCAAATCCATATTCCGTTGGATCCAGGAATTCATCAAATCCGGTCTGGATCATCACCAGGAACAGATCCCCGATCCCTGACCGGGCAGCACATTCCCTCCAGCGGTTTGTAGTAGATTCAATATCGGGAAATAATCCGGGACGGTAAACTAACAACAAGGGTTTTCCATCTATCCGGATATATCTTTTGTCATTTAATGCATATTCTATATCTCTGAAAAAAGCAAGGTCATCCTCAGCAGAATGCTTTTGCTCGATCAGCATTCCCCCTTCTCTGCCATAGCCGTCAAACCTGGTCGACCATGATTCATTTGCCCAGTGTAAACAGAATGGGAAATCCATTTCCTTATTGGAAAGAATTTGGTTCAAAGGAACCCTCATAACCGGTTTGCCCTGAAAAAAGTAGTGGTGGAAACAAAAGCCGTAAATCCCGTGTTGTTTCGCCAATTCAATCTGCCTTTTCATGACATCCTTGATCCGCGTGTCGTAAAAACCAAGTTCGCCAGGCAGGCGGGGTTGAATGTGCTCCTTGAAAAATGGGCGGGCTTTGGTCACATTGGTCCATTCAGTGAACCCCCTCCCCCAAAACTCGTCATTCTCCTTAAACGGATGATACTGAGGCAGGTAATAAGCGATCAGTTTTAAAGTTGTTTCAGGGATCTCCTGACTGTCTTCTTTTTCATAACAGGGGTCTGTTTCCGGTAGTTGATAAGCTTTATAAAGGTCACTGATCTCAATTTCAACTTTAATCTCATTTATTATGGGTGGTTGATCCTGCCTGACTGTATCAATGAGCTCCTTTTGTGAAATAATTCTAAACTGATCCCTTTTATGAAAGATCCATTGAAATAAACTGAACTTCGCTTGGATTTTATGAGATCCGGTATTTACAAAGAATGCTTTTAAAAAGTCTTTGCCGGGTATTTTCCCATAAAACCTGCCAAATAATAGATAATGAATAATCGGATCCACCCCGCCAAGATCCATTTCCGGATTGCTTTTAACATAGGTTTCTTCATCGAATAAACCGCTACTCTTTATCATCTTTATCGTTCTTCTCAAAACGGTCGCTGCTATCAGCTTCACATAAAGATAATACAACACATCGCGAAGGGAAATCTTTCGGTATAAATATCTATAACCTGTACTCATGTTATTAAAAACATTGCGGATGGCAGATAACCAAATGATAATTATTCCTTTGTAAACTCAAGATAATAGGCTGCAACCTCGTTGGGATTGCCTTCCATGACTTTGATTCCTTTTTCTAACATGATGGCCCTGTTACAGACCTCTTTGATATCAATCATGGAATGAGAAACAAAAAGGATCGTTTTTCCCGATTTGAACAGTTCCGTCATTTTCTTTTTACTTTTATTTTTAAAGCTTTCATCACCAACTGCAAGCACCTCATCCACGATCAGGATATCGGGATCAATCAGCACACTTACTGAAAATGCAAGTCGTGATTTCATACCGCTTGAATACTTCTTAAGTGGTTGGTCGATGTATGCGCCAATATCGGCAAAATTCACTATTTCATCATAAAGAGCTTGGATCTCCTTTTTCTTATATCCGAGAAGGGTTGTATAAAAATAAATATTTTCTCTGCCTGTCAGATGAGGATGAAAACCGGTGCCCAGTTCCAGGAGTGCAACTACCTGACCTTTTACTTTAACAAAGCCACTCGTCGGAATAGCAATACCGGCAACCAATTTCAGAAGAGTAGATTTCCCGGATCCGTTTTTACCCATGATACCAATAATATCACCTTTGTTCACAGAAAGATTAAGATCCCTGATGGCAAAAAATTCATTGTGCTTTCCTTTCTGAAAGGGATTAAACGTATCCGACAGCCGGTCCGAATGGCTGGTATACAACTTGTATTTTTTTGAGACTTGCTCTAAACTGATTAGCGGATCGTGGTTCATTTGATTCGAAAAGCGTTATACGACATCAGCAAAATGCGGACGGAGTTTTTTAAATGTAAATATTCCCAATAAAAAAATTGTCCCGGAAATGACCCAAAAATAGAGGGTTCCGTTCGGGTCGCTCCAAAATGCTTTATGGTACAAGAAACACATCCTGTAACCTTCCACCAGGTAAAAAAGGGGGTTTAATTTTACAAATAGCATAAATTTATTTGGAATTGCAGATGGAATCCAAAAAATGGGAGACATGAAAAAAAGTGCTCTCATGACAATGCTGATGATATAATAGACATCAGGGAAAAATAATAACACAGATGAAGTAAGCCAGGTGAGCCCTGTAAGCAGGAAACAGGCAGCAAAAATAAAATAGAATATCTGTAACCAGTATATCGTTGGATAAATCCCATTAAACAAACAAAAACACACAACAATCAACAGAATAATGATATGAATGATCAGCTCTGAAAGAATATAGATTATAGGGAGAATAGCAACACGAAAATTTACTTGTTTAACCAGGAATGACAAATCCCTTATACTGCGAGTACCCTGGTTCAGGGCATTGTTGAAAAAATCAAATGCTACAAGACCTGCAAACATATAAAGATAAAACGGGTACTCCAGAACTTTTCCGATATGAAAAAACTGTGTAAAGACCAGCCACATTATAAGCATCATGGCAAGAGGCTCAAGGATGGTCCAGGTCAGTCCAAAAAAGTTCTCCGTATATCTTGTCTTGAAGTCCCGCTTTGTCAACTCTAAAATAACCACCCTGTTGTTAAACATCTGTTTTAAGAAATCTATTCCTTCAAGAAAAAACTGTTTGATTAGCATGCTTTTCTGCTTTTTTAATAATTCGATAGAGTGAAAAAGAATCAGGATCTTTTACTCTTCAAGGACACAAAACTATTACTTTTTTTTAAATCCGGGATAAAAACGATGGAATTAACAATTTTATTCAGGTTTTAGTATAATTCTCTATCTTAGCCAACACAAACAGGATTCATTTTAGTTATGCTGAAGCGGATAAGATCATTTATTGAATCGGGAAATAAGAATAATACGCTCCGGTATCTTTGTCAAGAGATTTCAGCTTCTTTACGTTCGACCTTCTTTGCCTGGAAAGTAAATTTTTCTGATCCGACGAAATATGCTTCCGGAAAACTCAATTTTTCAAAACAAATTTACGCTCATTACGGAGACCATCGCAGTGGTTGGAATTATGCAGTAAGTTCTCTGAGATCCCTTCATAATCCCCGGGGAATCATTTTCGATCCGTTTATCGAACGTACCTTCGCATGGAATCCAAAAGGAATCAAGCCTCACACTGAACCATGGATAGGATTCATCCATGTTCCGCCTCACGTGCCTTCCTGGTTTCCACAGAAGCAGTCGAATCAGGAGATCTTTGACTCCGAAGCATGGAAGATCAGTTACCCTTTTTGTAAAGGGATCTTTACCCTTTCACTTTACCATAAAATCTGTTTAGAAAAAATCATCAATGTACCGGTTGGGAATTTGATACATCCCACCGGATCACCAGCATTATACTGGTCGTGGGAGCGATTTATCAATAATAAAGAAAAAAAAATCATCCAGGTGGGTTGGTGGCTCCGGAAATTATATTCGATCTACCTTTTGTCGGTTACCGGGTATCAGAAAGTTTTTCTGAAGAAAAATGAGACTGGTATCGCTGCAATCTTACATGGTGAATTTGAACACACTCCAGGAAAAGAAAAACTGACTCCAGAACTCATTGCCAGGACAAGGGTTCTGAATTTTGTGTCCAATAAAAAATACGATCAGTTGTTGGCTGGAAATATTGTTTTCCTTGATTTGCATGATGCCAGTGCCAATAATACCATCATCGAATGCATCATACGCAACACACCCATACTCGTAAATCCAATTGAACCTGTTGTGGAATACCTTGGCAGTGATTATCCTTTCTACTTCAACTCCCTGGAAGAAGCAGCCAGGAAGGCAGAAAACATGGATCTGGTGCTTGAAACACACCTCTATTTGATAAATCATCCATTAAAATATAAATTATCGGGTGATTATTTCCGTGAAAGCTTCATTAATTCCGCAATTTACCAATCCCTATGATAAGTATTGGGCTACCGGCAATCAAACCTCAATTTCTTTCAGAAGCTATACAGAGTGTACAGAAGCAAAAGTATTCAGATTTTGAACTAATTGTATTCAACGACCGGTCGGATGAAAAGATCAGGAATATTGTAAAATCGTTTGAAGATCCAAGGATTCGCTACTTTGAAGAAGAATCAGTGCTTGCAGTGGTTGAGAACTGGAACAGGGTGTTATCGTATGCCCGGGGAGAATATTTTGTCCTTTTTTCAGATGATGATCGTTATCATCCTGATTTTCTTTTGGAAATGAATAAGCTGTTCGCCAAATACCCCTTATGCAATATCTTCCATTGCCGCGTCAGGAAGATCAGCGCCTGCGGTAAATTTTTGGCATGTACGGCACCCTGTCCTGATTATGAATCCGGACTTGACTTCATCTGTCACCGGCTAAATGGTGACCGGGAACAATTTGTACCTGAGTTTGTCGTAAGAACAAAGAAATTAAAGGCTATCGGAGGGTTTGTCGATCTTCCCTTAGCCTGGGGTTCTGATGATTTGACCTGGTTTCAATTGGCAATGGAAGGAGGAATTGCATATTGTTCCAAACTGTTGTTTGACTGGCGACAGTCACCACTTCAGATATCAGAGACTGGTAATGTGGAAAAACGATTGCTTGCTGTAGAAAAATACTCAACATGGCTTAGGTCGTTTATTGAAACCATTCACCCGGCAGAAGATAAGGAAACACTGGTTCTGAAGAGAATCACATCATTGTATATCAGCCATGCAGAACGTCAGAAAGCACATTTGGTTGCTATAAACGCCCGTCACACATCATTTCTGCATCAAATCGCCTTTTTTTTTAAAAACAGGAAAAAGTACCAACTTAAAATTCAATGGCTTCTCTATTCCTGTTATTCAAAATTGAGGCAGGGAACAATACATACAGCAATAAGTTCTGAAACCCATAGAAGAAAAGATTTATGAACAAAAATGGCACTCCGACGCGAAAATATTCCGGAACAAAATAAGATCATGAATGATCTTCATTTCGATCTCTGGTTGTTAGCCATATCCATGTTCATTCTTAGTCTGTTACCTTTCCTTGTACAGGATGGAATGTTCCTTGACGGGGTTACGTATGCCGCCATTTCAAAAAATCTTGCGAATGGAGCCGGCACTTTTTGGCAACCTCAACTTAGTAAAACTATATACTCAGCATTCTATGATCACCCTCCTTTATTTTTCGGGATCCAGTCGATCTTCTTTAAATTTTTAGGCGCTGGGATCTATACGGAAAGGATCTTCTCATTATTGAATGCTTTGCTTTCCATGGCAGGGATCATACTGATCTGGAACCTCTTCTTTAAGGATTCAGCCATGGCAAAATTCAGTTGGGTTGCGGTCATCCTTTGGATTCTGACTCCGGTGATCTCCTGGTCATACAGAAACAACATGATCGAGAATACAGTGACCGTTTTTACTCTTTTCTCCTGCTATTTTATCCTCTATGCAATAAAACGGGAAAACAGGGTTTGGTTGTTCCCTGGTGCAGTTCTGATTCTGTTGGCCGTTTTATCCAAAGGGGCTTGCGGATTGTTCCCTTTGGCGATCGTAATAATTTACCCTATATGTTTCCGGGAATTTTTATTAAATAAGATGATCGTCTATATATCAATCGTATTTTTCTCTTTTTTAATTTCCTGTTTTCTCCTTTTCTTTTTTATACCGGATGCTTATACCAATATTTCACAATATTTTATGCATCAACTTCTTCCTTCCTTAACCCGACCGGGTTATCAGGGTGAATTCCGGTTTTATATCCTGATCCGCCTATTGCTTGAGTTGAGCCCCGTCCTGTTTGTTACTTTTATCATCCTGTTTTTGAATAGATCTAAAAATATTTTGAAAGAACAAATTCAAACAAGAAATGTCTTGTTCTTTATCCTTGTAGGTATTTCTGCCTCACTTCCAATCATGATCACTCTCAAACAACACGGGTATTACCTTGTTCCTTCCATTCCCTGGTTTATTATTGGGATCACTATTATTATTGTTCCTTACCTGTATGTATGGATGAGGAAGATCTCTGATAAGATGGAGCGTAAGATCCGATTCACAATAATAATGCTTTTCATTTTTTCTCTCATTTTTTCTTTTTCGTTCATCGGAAAGTCAGGAGGAGCAACCGGTTTCATAGGTTTACTCGGAAAGACCTGGAATCAAGATGAAGAAAAACTTCAGGATGTTTACCGGATATCCAAAGTCGTACCTTCTGGGACAATATTATCTGTATCTCAGGATTTGCTGACTGATTATGTTTTGATTTCGTATTTGAGCAGGATCAGTTATTTGAGTATCGATCAGAATATGAATCATGGATTTTTTCTGATGCGAAAAAAAACACAAATCAAGGATCTGTTCCCTCCGAAACAGTACAAAATCGTAAATCTTGGACTCACTTATTACAACCTATATAAACATTGAAGTAATCTGCCAAATTGCTATCTTTCGGCGTTAAAAATGGAACTTCTATAAAGAAAAAAATGGATCACCCCAATTTCGTATCGATCATCATCGTTGTTTTGAATGACCCTGCAGGTTTTAATAAAACTGCACGGAGCATTCTTGAACAGGACTATCCGGATATTGAGTGGATTGTGATAGATGGCGGGTCGACGGATGGCATGGTTGAGGTGATCAAAACCCAAGCAGAACATATTACTTATTGGATCAGCGAACCCGACCGTGGTTTGTACGATGCCATGAATAAAGGTCTTGAAAAAGCGAGTGGTGAATGGATGCTTTTTCTGAATGCCGGGGATGTACTGGCTGATTCATTCGTCCTATCAAGGCTATTCTCACTCGACCTCAGCGATGTTGATGTAGTATATGGAGACTGGATTGCAGATTATCAGTCTTTTAAAGTAATTCGGAGAGCCGGTTCTGCAGATCAACTTTGGAAAGGAATGATCTTTTCGCATCAATCCCTGATCATTCGTGCATCGCTGATGAAACCGCAGGGATTCCGGTTACAATATAAGATTGGCGCCGATTATGAAATGGTAACCAGATTATTTTTATCGGGAAAACGTTTTTTTTATTTCCCGGAACAGATTTCAATAATCGAAGCATATGGAATCTCCCACCGGTATATGTTTTCCTCTGAGCGGGAACATTTTAAAATCCTCAAATCCTTTAAAACTCTTACGTTCAAGGAAAAAAAATACCATTTTAATAAAGCTGTCTTTTTATGGGTTGTATCCATTTTCTACCGCTTTATTCCAAAGAGTTTATATTTGTCAATCGTAAAAAAAATAAATAATAAGAATTTGACGGCATTGTAATGAAAACATGATCACTCTTACTCATCCTCTTTTCCCATGCATGTTCTTCTTTTAAACACTTACGATCTCAAAGGAGGCGCTGCCAAGGCAACCTGGCGTCTGTTTAAGGGATTACAGGAGGCAGGTATCCGGATTCAAATGCTGGTTCAAAATAAAACATCAATTGATCCTGACGTATATACCACGCAAGGTTTATTTCACAATTACTTTAATGGGATCAGGCCTTATATCGATTTTGCCATCCCGTTTCCCCTGATTCGCTCCAGGATATTGTTTTCAACAGCTTTTATCCCTGACCAGGTTCAGCAGGCAATCGATCAGGTTAACCCGGATCTTGTTCATTTAAACTGGATCGCAGGAGGCATGATCCGTATTGAATCGCTATCCCTGATCAGGCAGCCCATCGTCTGGACTTTTCATGACCTGTGGGCCTTTACGGGCGGTTGTCATTACCCTCCTGCAGGTTGCGATCGTTACAAAGAACATTGCGGACAATGCCCGGTATTACATTCTGGATCTAATAACGATTTAAGCCGGAAAGTTTTTGATCGAAAAGAACATGTTTATAGCAGTATCAAAAACCTTACTATCATTACACCCAGCCAGTGGCTGGCTGAAAAGGTAAGAGAGAGCCCTCTGTTGCATGGGCGGCATGTTGAAGTCATTGCCAACGGGCTTGAAACCTCTATCTTTAAACCTGTCGATAAGTTAATGGCACGAAAACGATTTAACCTTCCCGCCGACAAAACACTTATTCTCTTCGGCGGAATCCGTGGCGTTCAAAATGAAATAAAAGGATTTAAACTCTTATGTGATGCACTGGAAGGGATCAGGGATATTGATTTTGAACTGGTGGTATTCGGATCATCTGCTTCAAAAAAAACCAAAACCTTGCCTTTTCCTTCAAATTTCCTGGGGTTTATAAGAGATGAAGCCGTGCTGGCCGATTTATATTCAGCAGCCGATGTGGTTGTCGTCCCTTCACAGCAAGAGGTTTTTGGCCAGACTGCCAGTGAAGCCCTCTCCTGCGGAGTCCCTGTCGTTGCATTTGCGACCAGCGGATTGCTCGATATTGTTGATCATAAAGAGAATGGTTACCTGGCAGAATGTTTTAAGCCTGATGATCTCGCGAATGGGATTAAATGGGTGCTGCAGGACGGTGACAGGTACCGGGCATTGTCTGAAGCAGCCCGTACCAAAGCGCTGATGAAATTTGACCTTCGGATCACGACCCAAAATGTTCTAAATCTCTATGCAAGGGCTTCAGGCCGAAATCCAGATAGTGAATACCAATTGATTGATGACGTTTAATGTTAAATGCCTGAAAAAATCCATATATCCATTATCACCCCTTCATTTAACCAGGGTGAATATATTGAAAGGACCATCCAAAGTGTTCTGCGGCAGGAGGTGAATTTTCCGTTTGAATATATTGTCATAGATGGCGGTTCGACTGACGAAACCGTTCACATCTTAAAAAAATATTCAGAAAGAATAAAGTGGATTTCGGAAAAAGACCGGGGGCAGTCGGATGCCTTGAATAAAGGAATTTCAATGGCTTCGGGCGACATAATCGGGTATTTGAATTCTGATGATATCTATTTCCCGGGAACATTGCAAAAGGTGGCAGATCAATTTACGTTAAATCCTGAAAAAATTTGGTTGTATGGGATGGCCAGGATGATCGACGATCAGGATGATGAGATTCGAAAATGGATTTCGTGGTATAAGAAAATTAATTCGGGAACATATAGCTATCACCGGTTGTTGTGCGAGAATTATATTTCACAGCCTGCGGTATTTTTTAAAAAGGAGGCCTTTGTTTCTGCGGGTGCGTTTGACCTTACGCTTCACTACGCAATGGATTATGATTTATGGTTACGTTTAACCAAAGTTTCTCCCCCTGTGGTTATTAAGGACGATCTTGCCGCTTTTCGAATGCAGAAACATTCGAAAAGCTCCCTGAATTATAAAAATCTGTTTATTGAGCAGTACCAGATACATCAGCGGTACGACCATAACCGGTGGTTGTTGCTAAAGCACAGGGTTATTATCGCGCTTATTCTGATGGTCTACCGGTATCTGTGATTTTCAGGATCAATTTCTACGTTCAGTAAATGAATCCGGAATTATCAGTCATGCAGCTTCCTGCGGATCAAGGAGAGTTGTTCGGTGATCAACCCCAGGAGAAAGAAAATCAGCCCTGAAATAATTCCCAGCAAGCTTCCGATACTTAGTCCGCGCCCTTCAAAGAGCAGCGGGATTCCCCATATGGCTGACAGTACGAAGCAAATAAGTGAAAGTGGGAGAAAAACCTTCAACGGGTTGAAGAGAATAAGGATGTTGATGATCTCCATGATGGTTTGAAAAGCGGTTTGTATGCCGATTGCACTGCGTCCGTTTTTTCTCTCTTTGATCCGGATAAACTCTTCAAGAACAAGATGCTTGTTGCTGATGAAAACCAGGGCGATGGTGTCACTATAGGCCATGGAATCAGGGGTGAGTGATAAGCATTTTTTTGCCAGGCAGGTCCGATATATCTTCATGCCTGAATTCAGGTCATGAATGGGTACCGTCATCAGCATTTTTGCAATTATTCTGATCATGGTTTTTCCGATTCCTTTCATCCGGGAAGAGGATTTCAACCCTTCTCTTGAGCCAATCACCATGTCAGCATCATGGGTGAGGATGCTTTGATATAATATATCAAGATCTTCAAGAAAATGCTGACCGTCGGCATCGATGGTGATTAAAAATTCTGTTTCACAAGCTTTGATGCCGCTTTTTATTGCCGCGCCATAACCTTTATTGAGCTTATGGTGTATAATTTTCAGATTCCCGGTGTGGCTGAATTGGTTGAGAAACTCCCTGGTGTTGTCGGTTGAGCCATCATTAACCAGGATAATATTCCACTGCTTTTGATAACAATGATCAATCAATTGGGGAAGAAAAGTCCCAAGATTCACAGCTTCATTATAAGCCGGGATGATGACCGTAAGTTTGTTTAATTCATGCATGGGATAATTATATCAATACGATGTAAAACCGGGCCATGATCCTGTAAAGTGAATACAATAATGCGAACGAACCAAAAGCAATCGCAAACCAGGGAAGGGTTTTTGTGTACAAATGTTCGGCAATATTTGTTTTTACGTCGGTTCTTTTCTTTTGGTTTCGTTTTCCTGCAATGGGTTTATATTTTGAAGAGAGTAAGGCATTGTCAAGTGCTTTATCCACAACATTATTATAAAAAAGAATAAACAACAAAGGCCCAAAGGCAATGAAATAACGGCCCTGAACTGCAGTAATTGGGTTGCATCCTACCGGGTTGCAATACAAATACATGGCTGTTTCTATGAGCACAAAACCTGCTACAAACACGCCGAGAAGTATGCATTTTTTCCGAAAATCGATTTTAATTCCTTTTGCAGGACCACTTAAAGCAATGATCATCAACACGATTAAATAAGTATATACAATAAATGGAGGAAGGGGGGTGTCGACCCATCCAAACAGTCCTATAAAACTTATCTCGTATAAACCAATGAATTTACCAAACGTATCGAAAATTATCCCAATGTATCTGATAGGATCATCCAGGATGAATTTTTTTTGTGCCGGAGGATCGAATGGGTTATTGTTAGTTGTTTGGGCTTGCTGAGTTGGTTGATTTTGTGGGGTCTGGGCTTCCGCTTGATTTGATGATGCCGGTGGATTTTGCTGCTTCGGGGGTTGTGGATCATGTGGTGTTTGCGGGAGGAGTGAAGGTCGGGGTCGGCCGGGAAGCGATTTCTCAGGGAGTGAAAGTTCGGGTTGGTCGGAAAGTGATTTCTCAGGGGGAGTAACCATTACAGTTGTTGAAGCGGGCTTGTTTGTGTTACTGAATTTTTCAAAAAATTGGCGGCCCGGGGAATATAGTTGAGAAATAACAATGACGGCGGCTGCCAATCCAACGAAAACAAATAAAAATTTTTTCCACGATCCGAACTTTTTCACGGGGATGATCAAAAAAGAAAAAGCAATAATATAATAGGGTGGTTTAGCGGATGCCAGTATGATTGAGATCAAAAATAGAATCAGGATATCCCGGACCCGAATAACTTTTGCTTCATTCAATGCATAATTCAAAATGGTGGCTATCAATAAAAATGAGAGGCTGATGGTCAAGGCATCGTATGACAATGAGGACATCAAATACACGGTCATGGGCATGATGCTTAACAGGAAAAAAAGCCATTTTAATACCGGGGTGGTTTTAATGGCGATAAATAGCAGCATAACCGATACCAGCAAGTTAAACACCCTGCCAAGGTAAAAAAGCCATAAAGGTTCCAGGTGAAATAGTTTCCCGATAAAGATTCCAAATGCCTGTGGCAAATAAGGCATGATATAATTTGGAGATTCTGCATTAGTCCTTTTTCCCGGGTTTAGTTTGATGTTGGCCAATGCCAATATTTCTCTCTTACTTGTTTTTTCATGGGCCATGAATTTCATCCGGTTAGAGATGGAAGCCAGCTGGACAAGCGATTGGGGAATACTATCGGAGTATTTGAAAATATTTAATTCTGCAATTTGATAGGATCTGTAAAGATGTTGTGGTTCATCCGGCACCTGAAAAGGAGGCGTAACCACCACCATCAGCAATCCAAAAACCAGGGATACTCCAAGAAAGGCATATTCCGGAATGATCTTCGTTTTCAAGATGAATGGTTTTATCTTCCTGATAAAAATGATCATCAATGTAAAAATAAATGCAAGGATGTAAAAAGCTATCCGGAGTGGAGAAAAGAGCAATGAGTCCGATTCAAAAGTCTTCAACCCCATACTGCCTTCAAAAGTAATTACGGATTGCTGTTTCTCAATGGTCAGGATAACATCATTATTTTGGATAGGAACAACATATAATCTACCCAGACTACTATTCGCCTTCCTTGGTAAAGCGAGATTATTATTAATATCCCCATCAATCGAATAAATACATGCATAAACTTTACTTCCCTTTCCAAGGTCAAGTGATTTTGTAAAATCAAACTGGTAGAAAACCGCCCCGTCAATTTCGTTTGAGGAAAATCGTTTTGAATAACGGATGCGGTGTTCACTATCCAACAACAGAAATACATTTTCATTCGAATATTGAGTCGGGATTTTTGCCAGATATACATCAATACGGTTAAGATATCTTTTTTCCAGCGTTATTTCCTGCACAAAAAGTTGATCTTTGACAACGGGACCGAATGCAGCGCCATTGCTTAATTCTACCTCCTGTACCGGTAAGAAGGTAAGCAACGATTTATAATTAGAGATAAAAAGGAGCGAGGCAAGAAAGAAGAAACCGCCAATGATAAGATACTTGGAATTTTTCATGGGCAAAACGGGAAAACCGGATAATAATAATGAATCAACTGGCAAAAATAATAAAAAATCAACATAACGTAATTATAACCTGATTTTATCCGGCCGTCACATATCATCAAGTGAAAATCCTTTATATTGAACAGTATACCCGTTTAGCGCCTGTAATAATTTTCCGGATTTGACTTTTAGCGAAGCAGGGCTGATTTTGGATTTATTTCGTTTTACTTCTGCAATTAACAAATGTTTTTCAATTTCATTAAACGCAACGATATCAATCTCATTTTGATTTCCCTTTTCCCAATACCGGCCGATGAATGAAAAGTCATCTGACAAGGCAAGCTTTTCCCTGAAGTATTTCTCAAGGTAAGGGCCGCTAAAGGTTTCAAAATCGCGTTCGGCTACAGACCGGACAGACGAATAATTACCGATTTCGATCGCAGCACGGTATTTATTGACAAAACGGAACCAGAATCCAAGAAAATTATCATCTATAAAATATTTCTGGGCCTTGCTACCTGGTTTTGCCAGCGCCGGCTTGATTTTTCTTATGATCCGGTAATCATTCTCCAGTCTTTCCAGATATCCTCCAATATTTTTTCCAAGAATCGATTCAATTTCACTTCGCGAAGTTTTTGAGGAGGAGATCAATGACAGGATAGAGAAATAGGTAGTATAATCCTTCCCGAATTCTTCAATAAGCAGGTTTGACCCTTCCTCGAGCAAAATAGAATTTTCCCTGAAAATTTCATGGAGCATCTGTTTTAATGTGATTCTGTTTTTATCGATGAAGTGTTCAACATATTTGGCTACTCCCCCGGTAATGGTGTAAAATGCAAGGAGATCTTCTGGTTTCCATTTCGGATTGGTCCTTTCTACGAGTGCCTTTAATGCATCAACGGTAAAGGGTTTCAATAAAATCTTTTCATTGGCTCTGCCAAAAAGAGGTTCTTTCGCATTTTCAAAGATCTTTTTCATTAAGGAATAAACAGAACCACTCAGGATCAGGTTCAATTTTGAGGTCGCCTTGTACCGGTCCCAGAGGTCCTGCATTTCTCCGTAGATGGCAGGGTTGATATGCAGGAATTCCTGGAATTCGTCGATGATCAGGGTTAGTGGTCTGTTCTGCGATGTAACCAGAATAAATTCAAAAAGTCTTGAAAATCCTATATAATTGCCCAACGCGGGGATCTGAAGCTTGGCGCTGATTTCAACAAGAAAATCCTGGCATAACAATGCTTCATTTTTCCGGGAAATGAAGAAATAGAGATATCCGGTTTTTTCGAATGCCCTGATGGCAAGACAGGTTTTTCCTATCCTGCGTCTTCCCACGATTACCGTCATTTTCGACGATTGCATCGATCTTTCTCGTGTCTCGGCCAGTAATAGGAGTTCATCTTCACGATTGATAAATTCCATAAATAATGAATTGGATGATTTGAAATTCTACAAAGATAATTCATTTATTGTAACTCCGGTTACAGTAACGGTGGTTGCGATAATTAATTTCCGCCCACCAAGGTCGACCTCTTGATCAAACTGCAAAAGCCAGCATGATAGAGTTTCTCAGGAATAGCATTCAGACAGGCTTCAATTCACGTAGGCTTTCTTTATTGGTCATCTGTGCAAACATTATCATCATGAACTGCTGGCGGTAATTGAAGTACTGAACCTTGTAGTTCCCATTGTAGCTTTGATCACACTTATCAAATTCGTAACAAGGTAGAAATGACATCAACCGTGCAAAAACTGTTTTACCGAAATTAATCAAATCTCCTTTATTTGGTAAAGATCGGATGAATTTCAAATCAAAAAATAAAAAAACGATGGTTTATATATTGTATATTAATTAGTTACAGCGTTTTCAAAAATCAACAACCGGATAGTCGTATAAAAATATCACAGAACCAGAAGTCTATAACATTGTTAAAAATTGTTAAAAACCCTCGTTTTTAAATTTGAAGCGATAATAATTCTTATCTTCATCGCCTTGACTTCTGCGGAAGATAAAATTCTGTTAGTTATTGAGTCGAATAAACCTAAGTAACATAAATATACTTACCCCACTCCTTTCACTCCTGAAATAGCAAGAAATCAATCTATATATATTCCCACCAGAAAATTTTCTTTTTGTGACAAACAACAAAAAACCAAACAATCATGAAAAAAACTTTATTTTTTTTGTTCGCACTTGCCTTAGGAGCATCATTGTTTGTGCAAAATGCCGATGCTGTTAACGTTAACGTAACGAATCCAACGTTTACAACACCCAACCTGTCGTCGTCATATAGCTCCCTGGCAAATGCTATAACTGCATTGAGCGGAATTACGGCTATTTCAGGCCCGGTAACACTCACATGTGATGCAGAGGGTACTGAAACAGCACCGGCAGGTGGATATGTAATAAACTTTACTGCAGCCACCACCGCATCAAACTATGTTATTATAGATGGGAATGCAAGTATAATAACTGCCTCATCTTCACTAACAGCAGGAAACCTCAATGATGCGATTTTTAAAATAATTGGTAGCGATTATGTAACACTTCAGGGTTTTACCATGATTGAAAACCCTGCAAATACAACAATTGACGCAGCAACAAATAATATGACGGAATGGGGTGTTGCCCTGTTATATGCTTCTCTGACAAACGGAGCTCAGTACAACACCATTCAGAACAACAATATTTCTTTAAACAGAACATATTCCAACACCTTTGGAATTTATAGCAACACCAGGCATAGTGCTACTGATGTCACGACTACAGCAGAGGTCACTGCATTTTCGGGTTCAAACAGCTATAACAAAGTGTATGGAAATACCATCAGCAATGTCAATTTCGGGATTGTATTTATAGGAGCAGGCACTACTATTGCTGCCATTGATAACGGAAATGATATTGGTGGCACATCTGTCGGAACAGGCAATACGATTACGAACTGGGGTGGCGGTCCTGCGGCAACTGCCTATGTTTCCCTTACCGGCAACGACTATGGTATTTTCGATAATCAGCAAATCAATGACAATATATCTTATAATTCGATTACAAGTGGATCCGGGTTAACAACTTCTACTGTAACCTTAGGAGGTATTTTAAAGAATTACTCAGTTGCATCCCCATCTGGTACGATAACTACAACGATAAACAACAATACGATTACGCTGTCGGATGCTCCGACAACCGGAGGAGTGGTTGGTATTAGCAATGGGGGCCTTACGGCATTGAGCACAGCCACCATGAGCATAAACAATAACTCTGTTTTGAATTGTGCTATTACAGGTGCAGGCGCTACCACGGCATCAATGACCGCAATAACAAATTCATCTGTTCCGGGGGCACTGAACATGAATAATAATATTATCAGCGGGAATTCAACTACGGCAACTACCGGAAGTTTCACAGGTATCGCTAATGCAGGCGCTATAATAACAACCTGTAATATTAACAACAACCAGATCGGAAATGGCAGCGGCGGCGCCATTTCATTAAGCGCAACTGTATCCGGTCAGGTTATAGGTATATTTAATAGCGCCGGTGCGGCTACATGCAATCTTAACATAAACAGTAATAATTTTCAGGGTTTCACTTACGCAACCCCAAGTTCGGGCGTTTTTTGCTGTATTTATACAGCTCCAACGGTGGCTACTGAAACCATTAATACCAATAATTTCAATAATCTGACGATAAATACATCCGCAACTTGGACTAATGGAGTTTTAATAGGAGCATCTAATAACACTCCTGGTGTAACAATAAGCGGTAATTATATTACGACACAATTAACAAATTCTAATTCAACCGGGACTTCAAATTTCAGATTAATAGCAAATGCCACCGGCACGGCTACTTCGGGTTCAACAACTATATCGGGCAATAACCTTTCAAATGTTACTTTTAAAGCGACTGCAGGCTCCAGCGCAGCGATCTATTGGATAGATGGCTCCGGTGCAACCTGTACGCATAACATTACTGTTAACGGGAATACAATTTCTAATATATCAAATACAGGAACTATAGCTGCTCAAACCGGAAATCTTTATGGTATATACGCAAGTCTTGGAAACATAAATAGTATTTCAAATAATAACGTTAATCTGCTGACTGCCGCAGGCGGTACAGCTATGGGTATCCTGACCGGAGCCAATAGCACGAATCCTGCCGGTATTTTTACAGTAAATAATAATATTATCCATGATATCAAATCTACTTCCATATATGGCACTGCAGTGGGTTCCGCAACCGGAATACAATTACAAGCCGCAGCGGCGTCAACAAATTGTTACAAAAATAAAATTTATGATATTTCTTGTGTTGTTGCTTCGGGAACGGGAGGACAAGTAGCGGGTATAGTTACTGTTCAGGGAACTGCAACACATGTGGCAAATATATATAATAATTACATAGGCAGACTTTATTCCGCGACCCCCACTTACGTTAATACCGTGAGAGGAATTCTAAATGCAAATGCCGTTGCAAATACTACAAATATTTATTATAATACTGTTTATCTGGATGGAAATAATTCCACTGCGTCTTATTGTTTTTATTCTCAGAGCAACATTCCGAATACGAATTTAAGAAATAATATTTTTGTAAATAAGATTGTTGCAACATCAACTTGGGAGCAAATGGTTTATTTCTTTTTTGGAACTTTACCAGCTACTTATCTGACAACATCAAATAATAATTTATTATATTGCGGGACACCGGGACCTTTGAATTTAATTTATGCTGATGGTTCTGCCACTGCTTTAACTAATAAACAGCAAACACTTGCGGCATTCCAAACTTATGTAGCACCCCGCGAAAGCCTCAGTCAAACAGAAAATGTACCTTTTCTTAATACAACCACCGGGTCGGGGAATGACTTCCTGCATATCAACCCGGCTGTACCAACATATGTAGAAAGCGGAGCAGTGAATATTGCCACCTATACCGATGATTATGATGGAGATGTTCGCCAGGGAAATCCCGGATATGGGGGAACCGGTACGGCTCCTGATATCGGTGCAGATGAATTTAATGGTACTCCTAAGGTAAATTGCACCGGCACTCCCGCCGCATCAACGATCAACGGTGTTGCGGCAGTTTGTTCCGGCGCCGGAACCACCCTTACATTGAGCACCAACTACACCGATATCGGCATTACTTACCAGTGGGGCTGGTCAACCACTTCAGGCGGTCCCTATACAAATGCCGGCACCCAGGCAACACAGGCAACCGGAAACCTTACTGTTACAACATATTACGTTTGTACGATCACCTGTTCATTCAGCGGACTGTCGTATATCACTGCTGAAAAAGCAGTTGCCGTTAACCCTATTCCTAAAGCAACGGCATCAAACAACACCCCAATTTGTGAAGGTTCTTCCATCAACCTTACAGGTGTTTCCGATATAGGAACTACATTTAACTGGACAGGCCCGAACGGCTTTACCTCGACCAGCCAAAACCCAAGTATTACTTCAGCAACCATTGCAGCATATGGTACTTATATATTTACTGCAACAGCAAATGGATGTACCTCCCTGGAAAGTGCAACAGTTGCAATTGTAAATGCAGCGCCGGGCGCACTTACCATCACTCCGGCTGCTCCAATCATTGTTCCCGGGGCTATTCAGCAGTTGACCGCTTCAGGTGGAGTTGTAAACTCTATTCTTTTATTGGAAGATTTCAATGGCACGGTACCGGGCTGGTTGGTATATAATAATTCAACGGGAGGAACACCTGCAAATGCAGCATGGATGCTATATCTTTCTGCACCCTCATTTCACAGCAATGACAACACCAACTTTATCCTGTCAAACAGTGATGCCCAGGGCTCCGGTGGCATTACCAGCACGCAACTGGTAACGCCTGCGTTGAATACGACGGGTTATGCCTCTCTGTCACTGTCTTTCTACCATTATTTTCTATTCAGTGCTTCACCTGATGTCGCAAAAGTTGAAGTGTCAACCGATGGCGGAACAACATGGGTGTCGCCGGCTTTAATTTCCTATACGACTACTCAGGGAACTGCAGTATCGTGGGCACATGCAACCCTTGATTTAACTGCGTATATAAACCAAACCAATTTAAAAATACGGTTCAATTATTACGCGAGTTGGGGCTATTATTGGGGGATTGATAATGTTTCCATTACAGGGACACAATCAGCCCCGATAACCTGGTCACCTACAACTGCCTTATACGTTGATGCAGATGCAAGTGTTCCTTATACAGGTACTGCATTGGCTACTGTGTGGTCAAAGCCCTTAGTAACAACAACCTATACTGCCACAGCTACCTCTTCCACAAACTGCACAAGCAGCGCCAATGTTACGGTTACGTTGTGCACTACTCCTACCGTTGTAATCAACGACCCGGCCCCGAGATGTACACCAAATACGGTTGACCTGACCGACCCTGCTATAACAGCCGGGTCAACACCTGGATTGACGTTCACTTACTGGACCGATGCCTCTGCAACGATACAGTATCAAACCCCGACCACGGCAGGTGCCGGAACCTATTACATCAAGGGTACGATCCTCGGTGGATGTTTCGATATCCAGCCTGTAACAGTTGTTATTAATCCATTGCCGGTTCCTACTATAACAGGTCCTACTCCAGTGTGTGCAGGAACATCAGGTGTCCTTTATTCAACTGAAATCGGAATGTTATATTATTACTGGTCGATCTCCAGTGGTGGGATTATTACATCTGGTGGTGCATCATCATCAACATACCAGATTACAGTCACCTGGAACACTGCAGGACCTCAGTTTTTAACGGTTAATTATACCGATGGCAATGGTTGCAGAGCTGCAGATGCCACAGTAAAAGGGGTGACAGTCAATCCGTTGCCGGGCGATGCCGGAACTATCTCCGGACCTTCTACGGTAACACAGGGACAGACCGGCGTTTTATTCTCTGTAGCTCCGATTGCCGATGCAACCGGTTATACCTGGTCATTGCCGGCCGGCGCAACCATCACTTCCGGCGCTAATACCAATAGCATCACGGTTTCCTTCTCGGCTTCGGCAGTTTCCGGAATCATCACTGTTACCGGTACGAACACTTGCGGAAATGGTACCGTATCCCTGGATTTCAACCTGACCGTTACAACCGGTGTTCCTGTGGATCTTGAGGTTGATGGCACTGTTACCGGAACAAAATGTTACAATGCCACCAATAGAATTACAGTAGCCGAAACCGCACCATTTACTGTTCAGGCCGGAGGGCATGCAGAAATGATCGCAGGAGTGGCAATTGATTATAAGCCAGGTACCACCGTTCATTCCGAAGGTTATATGTGGGGTCACATCGCGCCCAATGGTCCATGGTGCGTCCCCATAACGGCTCCTTCAATTGTAACGGTTCCGATGGGTATCGAGGAAGTTCAAGGACAATCATTCTTCAAGGTTTACCCCAACCCGACGACCGGATCCTTCACCCTGGAATTATCTGAAGTCCCAGGAACTTCGATAGTGAAAGTGGAAATCTATGGAATGCGTGGGGAGAAAATACTGAATGATCAGTTCACCGGAGAGAAGAAACATGAGTTTTCGCTTGAAAGCAACCCGACCGGGATCTATTTCATCCGCGTTTTCTGCGGAGATAACCTGGGTTCACAAAAGATCATCAAGCAATAAGATGATTTGCCAGAACGTAAAAGAAGCCGTCCCAAAAGGGCGGTTTCTTTTTTTTACTCCTCCATGTCCTGCGAACCCTGGAGGGTTAGGGTTTTGCCTTCCTGAGTTCAAAGGCACAGGAAGAGTATGAATTTTTTCACAGCGGCAGGGTATCAGAATGATCAAAGGATTGGCTTCATTTGCGCCTCAGCGAAGCAATTTATTATTGTTTTAAAAAAAAAACAAATTTTATTTGGATTAATCGTTTTTATATTTATATTTGTCGCCTTCAATTCTCACATGCGGATTTTTTTTCGGGATTTTAACTGACACTAATGCCTTATGGAGTTATTGTCTACTCTTCACTCTCCACGTCATCCCGGCTACCGTTATGGTATTATCCATCTGAGCAGTTCAAGTAAAAATAACCAAAAACCAAAACTATGAAAAAGTTTTTACTGTTTGTGTTTGCCATGATCCTATCTGGCGTATCATTCGGACAATTAACCGGGACGAAATACATCCCTGGTGATTATCCATCGATTGTTGCGGCTGTTGCCGCTTTGAACACTTCCGGCGTAGGTGCAGGAGGGGTAACTTTTGCCGTCGCTGCCGGATATACTGAAACCACTTCCGATTCGCTGGTTATAACAGCAACTGGTACATCTTCCAACCCCATATTATTCCAGAAATCCGGAACGGGTGCTGATCCACTTATTACCAGAACCGATGCAGGCACTAAAATCACAAGTGCATATGGCGGACAGGGAGATGCCGTTATTACCTTCCAGGGCTCCGACTATTTAACTTTTGACGGGATTGATGTAGCAGCAAGTAACTCAGGGATAGAATATGGTTATTATCTCCGTAAAGGAGGCGTAACTGATGGATGTAAATTTGACGCTATTAAAAATGCTACCATAACGATGACTAAAGGAACGAGCGCTTATGTTGTGGGAATTTATTCATCAAACAATGACGCCTATTCCCTTGTTTCTTCAGCAACTGGTATTACAGTTACCTCAACTGACGGTAGAAATGAAAGTATTGTAATCACCGGTAATACTATTAGTAATGTATTTGCGGGGATTTATCTGAGAGGATATAACCATACAGCATCTCCTTACAATTTCCAGGACCAGAACAATATCGTTGGATCTGTTGGCGCTGGAAATATCATTCAAAACTACGCAGGGAATACAGCCAGCGCTTCTTATGGTGTTTACCTGATCTACCAGACAAGCCCTACCGTAAGCTATAATACCATTAACAACGTGGGCGGTGGCGGCGCAAATGCTACCAGTACACTTTATGGTATTTTCATGTCTTCTTCAAACGCCGGAGGAGATTTTGTTGCCAACAACAATGCTATTACCCTCGGCCAGGGTTCAACTTCAGGAGCACATTGTATTTATGATGCTCAAACCGGTACTTCGATAAACATTAATAACAATACATTCAGCTATGGTTCATTTGCAGCAACTACTACTTCCTATTTCATATATTGCAGCAATGGTACCAACAACATTAACGTTATAGGCAATGCCACAAGCGGAACAATCACGAAAACAGGCGCCGGACAACTTGACGGTTATTATGATTTCGGCGTGCCCACAGGCGGTACCGCTACAATTAGTAGTAACAATTTCTCCAATATTGTCCTTACCGGCGCTTCTATTTTCTATGGCATCCAGCACTATACCGCCTCTACTCAAGTGATGGTTTATACCAATAATACTATATCGAACATCACCGGAGGTAGTTCAGCTTTATATGGAATTTACCAGGGTTACGGCGCTGCAGGTTGTACTGTCAACGGTAACACTATTTCCAACTGGACCGGAACAAGTTCTATGTATGGCCTTTATTTAGGTGCAAGTACTGCTCCTGTTTCATTGACTGTTTACAACAACACTGTCAATGGTTTGGCCACAACAGGTGCAGCCACAGTTTATGGTATATATAACTTCTTAGGTACCGCTAACAAAATTTATAAAAACAAAATCTATAACCTGATGGCAAACAATGCTTCTGGTTTGGTTTACGGTATTACGGTTGCCGGTGGAGTTGGTACTTATGTCTATAACAACTTCATCAGTGATTTACGCACGCCTGTTGCAAGCGCAGTGGATGCAATACGTGCTATAAACATTACAAGCACAACTGTATCTTCTACTATCGGCTTGTATTACAATTCAATATATCTTAATGCTGTTTCTACGGGTACCAATTTTGGTACCACCGGAGTATATCATACCTATAGTGCAACGGCAACTACTGCTGCACTTGATATGAGAAATAATATTATCGTTAACAACTCCACTCCAAATGGAACAGGAAAAACAGTAGCATTCAGAAGAAGCGCTTCAACCAGTTTAGTTAATTATGGAAGCGCTTCAAACAATAATGATTTTTACGCAGGCGCAACTGAGGATGCCACACACGCCATATACTATGACGGAACCACTACTTATACTATGGCAGCTTATAAAACATTGGTTAGCCCAAGAGATGCTTTTTCATTCCGCGAGCTTCCACCGTTTAACAATATTGCAACTACTCCATATAATTTGCATCTTGTCGCCGGTACACCCACCTTTTGTGAAAGTGGTGGAACTCCAATTTCATCGCCCATCGCCATTACAGATGACTATGATGGAGATGCAAGAAGTGCAACCTTCCCGGACGTAGGAGCAGATGAAGGCGCTTTTACAATTCTTGATCTTACTCCGCCTATAATTTCTTATACACCTTTGTTAAATACAATTTCTCTATCTGCAAGAACACTTGCTGTAACAGTACTCGATGTAAGCGGTGTACCCACAACCACTCCGGGATGGCCAAATCTTTACTGGAAAATAAATTCCGGTTCATGGACAGCCGCTACCCCTATTTCAGTAGTAAGTGGTGTGTATACTTATAGTTTTGGCTCAGGCGTAACAACCATCGGTGACGTGGTTTCTTATTATGTAGTTGCAGAGGATCAAGCCACTCCACCAAATGTTGGCGCCTACCCATCTGCAGGTGCAAGTGGATTTACAACAGATCCACCCGCAGCATCAACTCCACCGACAACACCAAGCTCTTACACTATCATTGGTACAATTTGTGGCGATTACACAGTAGGCGCATCAGGCGCCACTTATCCTACTCTTGATGCAGCTATTGCAGACCTGAATTCCAAACAATTATGCGGAGAGCTGACGTTAACTTTACTGGATGCCACCTACACAGAAACATCGACATTGACAATTAACGTCAATGGAGGATCAAGTCCTACCAATACGGTCACGATAAAGCCGAATGCAGCAGCAACTGTTACTATAACAGGAGCCGTTGCCAGTGGGCCAATATTCAAGATCCTGACCCCTTATGTTATCATTAATGGTTCAAACTCAGGTGGAACAACCCGCGATCTTACCATTAAAAATACCAGCACAACTGCTCCGTATGTCATTGTGATCGGTTCTACCGGGACAACACCGATAACAGGGGTTACCGTGAAAAACACTATCGTGATCAATGGTGCGAATACATCCTCTGAGTTGGTTGTAAGTGATGGAACAACATTAGGCGCTGCAGGTTATTTTAACAACATCACAATCCAGAACAACAGTTTTCAATTGGCCTACATGGGTATTTATGCAGTTGCTAACCCTGCTACGGGTAATGGAAGCGGATTGCTGATTACCGGTAACGACATGAATACGTCGGGTGCAAATTCAATCAGGCTGGTTGGTGCTTATGTTCAGGGCGTTGACGGAGCTACAGTTTCTAATAACAATATAGGGAATATGGTAAATACTGTTGATGCTGGAAATTTAACCGGTATATGGTTTGCTACCTCAACGGTAAACAGTACTATTTCAGGGAATAATATTGGGCCAATCAGCAGCACAACAGGCGCTCCCAGAGGTATTGTTGTTACATCCGCAGTAACAAATTCAAATGTTAATGTTACTGGTAACATCGTAAATGGAATAACGACCAGTTATAGTTCTCCTCCTTATGGTATCTGGGTTTTCTCTACTACAACCGGAGTCACGATACAGAAGAATAAGGTCAGTGGTATTCTCAACAGCAATACCGGTGGTTATGGTGCACGTGGTATTCATGTCAATACGGGACTTTCAGCAAGTAACATTCTTATCAAGAATAACTTTGTATATGATGTTAAAGCAACCTCTGATGCCAGCAGTACATACTTTGTTATTGGAATTGGCATTGAAGGTGCAACCAGTGGAGTGAAAGTTTACGATAATTCCGTGTGCCTTTCCGGTACTTATGCCGGTTATTCTTCCGCAACTGTTTCCGCTGCTTTTGCTGTTCTGACTGCCACTACACTGCTGGATATCCGGGGTAACATCTTTGATAACACCTATGATAACACAGGCAGTAGTACGGATAAAAGTTACGCTATCTATTCTGCTGCAGCAAATACTGCATTTAAAGATATTAATTACAATGACTACTATGTCTCCGGAGCACCCGGTGTGTTAGGTTACCTTGGTGCTGATCAGACAACACTCGCATTATGGCAAGCAGCAACTACCAAGGATGCAAACAGTGTTTCCGGCGATCCAAAGTATGTCAGTATTGTCAGCCCCTTTGATCTTCACATCCAAACTACAGCGACTACACCGGTAAACAATGCTAATACTTCACTTGCACCCGATGTTACGGATGATATTGATGGAGATTTGAGAAGTGTAACAACTCCTGATATCGGGGCAGATGAATATACCTATGCACCTCCCGCGGTAGTTGACCCAACGGGTGTAACTGCTACTGCAATCAGCTCTTCACAGATTGATGTAGCTTTCGTTCCAAATGCAAATTCCAATAATGTGGTGATCGTATGGAATTTAACCGGTTCATTCACTGCTCCGGCTGGTGCCCCGCCGGTAATAGGACAACCTTTTGCAGGAGGTACATTATTGTACTCAGGCTTGGTTTCCCCTCAACATCATACTTCTTTAACTGCCACTACACATTATTACTATAAACTCTATTCTTATGATGGGATAAGTTATTCCGGTGGCGTAGCAACCGGTGCAACCACGCTTTGTGATGTTATTTCAACCTTTCCATGGAATGAAGGTTTTGAAGGTTTAAGTACGGTTGGAGCAAGCATTCTTCCCCCATGCTGGGCTTATACGAATATTACCAGTAACATGTATTCCTGCAATGGGACGTGTAATTCAAATACTGCACATACTGGTACCAAATTCATAGGTGGATCCTGGAGTTTTGATGTCTGGAATTTTACGCCTGGCATGCAGCTTACTGCGGGTATTTCATATGATTTTATATATTGGTTTAAATGCACCGATGCTACTGTTGGTTATGACGTAAGTCTTGCATACGGAAGTGCTCAAAATGTTGGCTCAATGACCAATGTTTTGAATACTGAAACAGGTCTTAATATTGCTACCTGGACACTACGGAAATTCACTTTTTCCCCTGCAAGTTCAGGAGTATATTATTTTGGTCTGCATACCAGTGCTCCTGTAGCTCCGAATGGAATTGCATATGATGACTTCACACTTCAACTGACCCCAAGTTGCCCGGTTCCTACATCACTGACAGCAACCAGCATTACCCAGAACAGCGCCAACCTGAGCTGGACACCAGGTGGTACCGAAACAGCATGGGAATATTCCTATGGCGTTTCCCCGTATCCGGTGCCTACAGGATCAGGAACGGCAACTACTTCCGCCACTGTTAATCCCATTTCCGGATTAAGCCCTTCGACCGCTTATCAATATTATGTGAGGTCTAACTGTGGTACAGCTTTCAGCGACTGGGTAGGACCCTATACCTTTTTAACTCTATGTGCACCTATATCCGTTTTCCCATGGAGCGAAGGATGGGAAACAGGTTATGTTGACCAGGCAACCATCGGCGGTTGCTGGTCACAGGCAATAACAGGTTCATATTACTGGGTTGCTAATAGTTCCCAGACGACATACAACCGCACACCAAGAACAGGGTTATTTAACGCTACGTTGCATTATGCCGGCGATGCATGGTTGTTCAGGAGTTTCACCCTGCAACCTTGCACGGCCTATCAATTCAGCTTGTATGCCCGCCAGGATATGACTATCCAGACCACCATTGAGGTCAAGTACGGAACAACGAATACCATTGCTGGTATGACCAATCCAATTATTCCGTCCACCGCAATTACCAGTGGCGATTACCAATTACTGACCGGTACTTTTACCGTTCCGGCAAATGGCAATTATTTTATCGGTGTGCACGGGGTAATGGGTAGCTCACCCTATTACATTTCCATTGATGACCTTTCATTGCAAGTGGTTTCATCCGGGACGTTGCAAGGTTATGTTTATCAACAGCCTGCCTGTACTATACCTGTTGCTGGCGCCACGGTTTCCAATGGTACTTATTCAACCACCACCGACGCTACCGGTTTTTACCAGATCTGCGGTTTACCTGTAGGAAGCTATAATTTTACGGCAAGTCATACAGATTATACAAGCCAGACCATTAACGGAATAGCAATTACCGACGGCGGAACTACTTCTCAGAACTTCTGTATCGGGCTTTATTATGCTCCTCCGTCAAATTTACAAGCCGTTGTAGGCGGAGCATTGATGAACAATGTACATCTTACCTGGAATGCACCGGGATCCCTGCCTGCTAACCAATGGATTTTCTGGGATACCGGAACTGAGACTCAATCAATCGGAACAAATGCTGCTGCTGACTTTTCCGTTGCCTCGAGATGGGCTGTTACCGATATCTCTCCTTATGCAGGAATGTACCTGACAAAGATCAGTTTCTTCCCGGCTGTGGTTCCCGCTTCCTGCACCTATACCATCAAGGTATGGACAGGCACCACTCCCCCGACAGAGGTATATTCATATACTCTTCCAGCCGCCTCTGTAACTGCAAATGCATGGAATACATATACATTCCCTACTGGTTCAGGGGTACCTATTACCGGTTCCCAGGAATTCTGGTTCGGTTATGAATCGAATACCACTACCGGGTATCCGGCTGGATGCGATGCCGGACCCCAGATCGCCGGTAAGGGAAATATGACCCTATGGGGTGGCGTTTGGCAGGAACTGACTGCCTTGAATTCTGCCTTGACTTTCAACTGGTGCATCCACGGATATGTTTCCGGCACTGCGATGATGGGTCCAGGGCAAATAACACCAATCGTTCAAAATAGTGATCAAAATCTAATGCAAAATCCTATCATGAACGAAGGAATGTTAATTTCTTCCCTCAGTCAGGAACCCAACCAGGG